>OEIV010000223.1_pt1 | contig 35564 bp, 30 predicted proteins | sample 1539231 | NCBI WGS metagenome assembly OEIV01 (sample SAMN03794762, study PRJEB22550) | activated sludge metagenome | feature: wastewater treatment plant; material: activated sludge; isolation source: Wastewater treatment plant of a petroleum refinery complex | place: Argentina: Buenos Aires ... | reverse complement strand
TGCCTCCTAATACTTGGTTACTGTGAAAATAATTTATATCATTTGAAAAAGGCACTTGTGGATTTAGCCACGAGCTACCAGCATCGTCAATAATATTACCATAAAACTCCTTCACGATTTCCTTTTTAGGACCAATGGGGGGCACTTCGGGTTCAAGCATAAAGCCATATAGGTTGTAGGCTGGTGTATTGAGATGATTATGATGAAAAAAATTACAATTAATTCGCAGTCCCATATCAAAATTATCACCAAAACCATTATAATGTATATATCGTCGCGTAAGAAAAGATGTATAATCACCAGAGTATGCATCTATAAAAAATTCATTTTGAGAAATGGTTGAGCCCGTATATTGAGCACCCGATGTAGAAGTAATATAAACCATGCCTTGCGAGTAACTCCAATTGATGGCCTGAGAAATCGGTGCATTTTGTACACCATTCCAAAGCCAAAACTCATTATCCTCCGGAATATTCTCATTTGAAAAATAGTTTTCTGTTATAATATTTGGGTTTATTGCTACTGCGTTTGAACTTAAAAGCACATTGCAATAAGTACCAGTGCACCTGTTTTTTCGTATCAGAATATTTCCCAAATCATTTTCTACATGAATATCTCTATTATATCCATTTATCATATTTCGCTCTATGATACAGTCTGTAAAGCTTTCACTTCCTATGCCAAGTCTGCCGCACATACCTGTAACTGACATATCATTAAATACAATATTTTTATCAATATGCGCTCCTTTTACCCCTACAATACTAATACCATCGCCTCCATCATCATACAAAGCATTTAAAGGAAAAGGCGTAGGATCGAAGCCGTACACATTTTTGACTTGATTATTATTAATTTCAATTTCGTGATTTTGATGAAAGCAATCAAACCCATAATTCGTAAATAGTTTTCCTAGTGTAAGCAAAAAGCCAGTGCCATAGTGATCGTGTAAATAATTATTATCAACATATAATTTATCCCACATAAAGGCCTTTATCATAGAATATAAATTCCCGGTGTTATTCATATATGGGTGTGGTCTCAAATTATTCCATTGATTATATGCTTCTCCTTGTATTTCAAAACCCATCAGATTGACACCATTGTCGTCAATCTGATTACCAGTTATGGAATTAAACAAACAGAATAATTGCGTATTGCAGGTGTTAATAATATTATTTCCTGCATCAAGTGGCTGCCATATCCATTTAGGCATGGGTGTAGGATTCACCGAATTAAGGTAGTCAACATTACCTATACCATTCATTTGAATATCCGTACTTACCAAATGAGTATTGATAAAAGTGGATTGATTTCCTAGCGTTCCATTAAATAAATCACCATTGGTATAATCAGTGTTTACCCCAATAATATTAAAAAGTGCTCCATTGATGTGGGGCATTATTCCTCGCAAATCTAATTTTAGATGGGGTTTGGGGTCTAAAAGATTAGAACTAGTTTGTATAATATAATCTCGCGCTGGAAAAACAATCGTATAAATTTGATCTACATTCTCTTGGTTTTTGGCATCTGTAACCACTTGATCAAAATAAGCCTGCAAATAGTCTCGTACATCCGCATTGGCAACAGGTATTGTAACATTGCTAGCTTCCAAATACGTTACATCATATATTTTGCCCCAATTAGCCATTTGTTTGGCTGTTGATTGACTAATCGATGTAACTTGCATGGCCAAAATTAATAAAGCGGAAAGCGGAAAGCGGAAAGCGGAAAGCGGAAAGCGGAAAGCGGAAAGCTAAATAGGTGTTCTTTTTCATTTTAGTAAGTATTTATTTACTCCAAAGTTTAACATTTTTTTTCTAATTTCCAAAATATTAACAAACCACCCCATCCTTCTTCCTCACTTAGCATAAACACTTGCCCTTTATATTAAACCGGCATTTTTAAACTAATTTTGCATTTTAAACGTCTTCCCATTATGAAAAAAATATTATTCCTGATAATCATCTTATTGCCTTTACACAACATAGCCGCAACGAATGTAAGCGGCAGCGTTTCGGGCACCTGGACCCTGGCGGGCTCCCCTTACTTAGTGACTAACGCTATATCAGTCGCAAACGGAGCTACCCTAAGAATTCAACCTGGTGTAGATGTTATTTTTCAAGGATTTTTCAATTTTAATATAGCCGGTACCCTTATTGCCGTTGGCAGTCAGGCTGCTCCCATCACATTCAAAATGAATGATACCACTGGTTGGTATAACGATTTGCAAATGGCAGGCGGGTGGCGTGGCATCCAATTTCAATCCTTTGCAGGTGGGTATGATTCATCGGCTCTTACCTATTGTATTATACAAGATGTAAAACATGGATTAAATGGCAATGCCAATGGTAAAAACGCATTAGCTGTCAATTATCGAAGCTTAAAAATTTCGAATTGTACTTTTTTCCATAACCAAAGTGCCGCTAATCAAAGTGATGGAAAAATCATTTCGGTGTATCTTTCAGCAGGTCAGTTGTTTGAAATGCAAGACTGTAAAGTACACGATAATATCACCCGCATCGCTTCGGTATTTATTAATGGCAAAGCCAATTTAGTACGAAATGAAATACACCACAATACCGGTGGTGGCACCTTTTGGGCAGTGCTTGGCACCGTAACCCTCGATAATAATGAATTTCATCACAATAAAAACAATTACGATCTGGCAACCGTCAAAATTGATGGGGGGAATAACCTTGTAATTAGAAATAAAATTCATCATAACGAATCAGATCGAATGGGTGCTGTTACTTGCACAATGGGCAAAACAACCATTGAATCAAATTTTATTTGTAATAACTTTACCGTGAATGGAAATTGTGGCGCTACAGATGGTGGTGGAGCTATACACTTATCACATAATAATAATGGCACCTGGGATAGTACCGAATACATTGTACGAAATAATGTGATGACCAATAATTATTGTGCCTTTTATGGTGGTGGTATTTATGTGTACGATTGCAAAGTAAATATCGTAAATAATCATATCGTCAACAACAGTGCCTACTATGGTGGACCTGCGGTGTATGTAATTGGCACACAATCAAAAGTGCTGTTGAAAAACAATATTTTCTTTGGCAATACCGCCAACTTAGGCGGAGCTATCATGGATGTACAACTTTTAAGTGCCAATACCCTCAACTACGATTATAACTGGTCAGAACATCCCTTTTATTTAACCGTTTCAATGAATTTACCTATCCCTAATATTGGTGATACCAGTCACAATGTAGTAGGTAGCAATCCTTATTTAGCACAGCCTACCTTAACGGCCAATCATCTGGAAGATGCCCTACTAAAAGATTTTAATATTACCGCTGTTTCTATAGGCTGTATCAATAAAGGAGATACTGTGGGTACGTTTTTGTCTGACACCGATTATTTAGGCAATAACCGTTTTCAAGGCAATAAAGTTGATATTGGCGCCTTTGAATCAAACAAAGTAACCCCTGAATCAACTTCTGAGTTCGCAGAGATTGTAGATGCCTTTTATCCTAACCCCGTTAGTGATGTGATGAATATTCATTTTTCTACCCCTGACCTTTATACCTTAAAATTGACAGATATCAATGGGCATCAAATCATGCAACAACAAGTGAATGGAATAGATGCCCAATTGAAATTGAATGCACTCGCAACTGGCATTTACTTAATCCATATTTCAACCGAAAACCAAACTTTTAAACCTATTAAAATCAGCAAACTGTAAGATAGTGCTACGCTTAACTTACTCATGAGCTCCTTTCATTTAAAAAAAATACCTACTTCTAATCTTCTCTCTTTAAACCTCAATGATGATAAAAAAACTATTTACCCTTCTATTAATCACACATCTTAGTCTATGGGCTCAAGCAGCAACGAATATTCCTGCTGGCAATGTAGGTGCTGCTACCTGGACCTTAGCAGGTTCGCCTTACCTGATTGCAGGTAATATCACCGTAACAAGCACCTTAAATATACAAGCGGGTGTCGAAGTGGTTTTTCTAGCCCATGCCCAACTTAAAGTCAATGGCATTTTACGTGCTATAGGTTCGCAATCGCAACCCATTGTTTTTAAACGCGATGATACCACTGGCTGGTATAACGATGCCACACCCAATGGTGGTTGGCGGGGTATTTTTTTTAATGAATTCAACGGTGTTGATAGCAGCTTATTGTCATATTGCATTGTGCAAGATGTAAAACATGGTATCAATGGGGTGCAAAACGATAATGCGGCCTTATTAATTTTTAATCGAGGTATTAAAATATCACATTGCGAATTTCATCACAACCAAAGTAAAGTAGGCCAAAGTGTGGGTAGCACTATTGTAGGGTCAACAAAACCTGGTCAATTATTTGAAGTTGAATTTTGCAATATTCATCATAATATCAATCGGGTAGCTGCTTTTAAATTTGATAATTATTTAGGGGGCAGTACACGTGTACACGACAATCGGTTTCATCATAATACAGAAGGTGGCACCATCTTTACCTTGTTTACCGAAATGCTTTTTGAAAACAATGAAGTAGACAGCAACAGCAATTCGCAAATTGGCTTAGGAACCATCCGGGTAGACGGTGGCCACAATATTGTGAGAGGGAATAAAATACATCATAATGTCAACCAACGACTGGCAGCCATGGCATGTACCTTTGGTAAAACCACTATTGAAAAAAACCTGATATGCAATAATCAAATGTTAGATGCAAATTGTGGATTTACCGATGGCGGTGGCGGTATTCATATTTCGCACAACAACAATAGCCCCTGGGACAGTACCGAATACATTGTAAGAGACAATATCGTAGCCAATAATTTTACAAATTTTTTTGGAGGCGGTATCTACATTCACAGTTGTAAAGCCTGGGTATTTAATAACCATTTCATTCGCAATAAAGCCACAAGCGATGGGGCCGCTTTACAAGTATTTGGGGTTACAAACCAGGTGTATATTCAAAACAATCTTTTCTTTGGCAATGAGTCTACAAATTATGGCATTAAAAAAGATATACGTATAGCAGCAGGTACTTTTTACACCTTTGATTATAATTGGATTGAATACCCGTTTTATGAAATATGTGAAGCCAGCAATATAACACTCAATGGTGACACCAGTCATAATGTAATCAACGCCAATCCTCAATTGGTAAACCCCACGACCATCAGTGGACATACGGACAATGCCTTATTGAAAGATTTTCATTTGATAGCCAATAGCACCTGTATCAATGCTGGTCATTTACAAAATATCACAATTGCTCCTACCGACTATTATGGCTTAGTGCGGATATCAGGACCAAAGATTGATATTGGCGCGCATGAATTTTTTATTCAACTTAGTGAAGGCGTAAATGATATAGATCCTTTTCAGGTAATGTTATATCCTAATCCTGTTTCTACCCAGTGTAATATCTCCTTTGCCAAGGTGGGTGAATATACCATAACACTTTACGATCTTACTGGCAAAAGTTTAAGTACTCAACATACTAACGCCATGAATGCTTATATTGATATGAAAGCGATTCCGGCAGGTCATTATTTGTTGCTTATTCAAAATGAGGCTCATGAAAAAATCGTACGAACCCTGAGTAAATATTAATGCTTGTTAGGCATTTAATTGCAACATCCTGTTTCAAGAAAGTTGCACTAAATATCTTTATACAAATAGGGTATTATTCCGCCCAACTCATTTCATAATTTTCATCTTCAATTTCCAACGCATAATTGGTGAGATGTAATGGCCTAAACGTATCAATCATCACTGCCAATTCGGGGGTTTCCTTTTTGCCAATACTTTTTTCTACCGCTCCCGGATGCGGACCATGTGGTATACCACTAGGATGCAAAGTGATCATTCCACGGGTGACATGTTTACGACTCATAAATTCGCCATCTACATAATACAAAACTTCATCGCTGTCAATATTGCTATGATTATAAGGCGCTGGAATGGCATCTGGATGATAATCGTATAAGCGGGGTACAAAAGAACAAATGACAAAATCTTTGCCATCAAAAGTCTGGTGTACTGGAGGTGGTTGATGCACACGACCGGTGATGGGTTCAAAATCATGAATGGAAAAGATATAGGGATACTCACAACCATCCCAACCTACTACATCAAAGGGATGTGTACCATAGGTGATAGGATATAGTAAACCTTTCTTTTTGGTATAAATGGTAAATTCCCCTTGCTCATCATACGTTTTTAAATCCTGTGGTTTGCGAATATCACGCTCACAAAAAGGTGCATGTTCCATCAATTGCCCTTCATTGCTTTTATATCTTTTGGGAAAACGGATAGGACCAAACGACTCCACGATCAACAATCGATTATCGGGTGTATCAAAGTGTATCTGGTAAATAGTACCTCTCGGGATAACAATATAATCGCCATATGAAAAAGGTAGTTCTCCATACTGTGTAAGCAGCTTTCCACTTCCTTCATGAATAAATACCACCTCATCGGCATCTGCATTTTTGTAGAAATAGCTTGTCATGCTTTGTTGCGGAGCTGCCAAAGTGATATGACAATCACTATTGACCAATACCGGTTTGCGACTCTCTAAATAATCAGCTATGGGCTTAACTTTAAACCCCTGAAAACTGCGATGTTTTAAGATATTGGGTGTTGCAATAACAGGATTAATATCTTTGGGCTCTTCAGAGCGTATGATTTTAGTGGGTGGATGCACATGATACAACAAAGAATAATTGTAAGAAAATCCTTCAGTACTAAAAAGCTGTTCGCTGTATAGCCCCCCATCGGGTTTACGAAATTGGGTATGACGTTTATGCGGTATTTTTCCGAGTGAATAATAATGTGGCATGATGTATTAAATAATTGAAAAAGGGTAATAATAAATAGATTGAGCAAAGGTAATTAAAGAAAAGTGACTTTGAAAAAAATGAGTAGACTCTCCAAAAGTTTATTGTATAAAACCAGGTTTACGACTGGCATCAATTTTCATCTTCATTAAAAATTCCATCGCCGTTGCTTTCTCTTTTGCAAAGGCTGCTTTCTTACCTTCAAACAATTCATCGATGGTTTCGAAAAACAATTTTTTCCATTGAGTAAAATGGGCATCTGTCAGGGGTTCTTTTTTGTCGAGTTCAATATGTTTCAATACTGGATTCCCTTTATAGTTGGCAGTTCCAAACAATACCGTATCCCAAAAAGCATATAAATGGGGCATATGGGTTTCTAATTGTATTTGGGCAATATCAGTAAAAATATACGAAATAAGATCATCTTTCAATACCTTGGCATAAAAGGTATCGAGTAGCAATTTAATATCTTCAAAGGAGCTTATATCAGGTTTGGTATGCATAGGTCTACTTTACAATGTGTAAATGTATTGCTTAAACCCGGATTTTGCTGTCGAAATCTATTAGGGTACAACATTGTTACTATCATTCGTTTTATTGAATAACAAGCGCTCTCTACCTTCAACGGTAAAAATGGGTTCATCAAATTAAATCATTTCACAGATACGATATCATGCACAAATCTGCCAAAAATAAAGACCTCATAAAATCTTCATTTGCTAATAAAATAAAAAAATCATTCTCCAAATCATTATATTCGTATAAATTATTCCTATGAAATCCCTTTTATTTTCCCTCCTTTGTATGCTTTGTTCAATCATTTCCATTGCACAAATTGAAGATGCCACCCGCTATTCAAAAATATATTTTGAAGCCGATCAAACCCAATTTGAAAAGCTATCGAACTTGCTCATATTTGAACACCTGGCTATTAGCGACAAAGGCTTTGTTGGCGATTTTGATCAAGAAGAAAAATTAATCATACAAACACATGCATCTAATGTAAAAATACAAATAGAAGATGTCAGTAAATATTATGAAGAAAGAGCTCGGGAAGAATTAAAAAACAACCCCACTATACTATCACCAAACACAAAAAAAACCAGATCAGGCGTCCCTGCAAATTACCATGGGGGCACTATGGGTGGCTATATGACCTTAAGTCAGATGCAACAAAACCTTGATTCGATGGCCTTGCTATACCCTTCCCTGATATCTTCAAAACAAGTACTGGGTTATACTGCCGAAAATCGTCCCATTCTGTATTATAAAATTTCAGATAACCATGCAATCAATGAGCCGCAAGAACATAAAATATTATATACTGCTTTGCATCATGCCCGTGAACCTCAATCAGCGGCTTTAGTTATTTACTATATGTGGTATTTACTTGAAAATTATAACACCCCCGATTCGGTAATCAAACATTTGATTGATGACAGAGAAATGTATTTTATACCTGTTTTAAATCCGGATGGTTATGTGCGTAACGAAACTACCAACCCAAATGGCGGTGGTATGTGGCGTAAAAATCGAAGAAACAATTTAGATAATACGTATGGGGTAGATTTAAACAGAAACTATGCAACATTTTGGGGTTTCGACAATGCTGGATCATCACCCACAACTTCGAGCGACACCTATCGGGGGCCTGCAGCATTTTCAGAAAATGAAACACAAATAGCCCGCGATTTTACCATCCTCAAAAAATTCAAAATGGTTCTGAATTATCATGCCTATGGCGACTGGTTTATCTATCCCTGGGGCTATGCCAATTTATTGTGTCCTGATGATACCACCTATAAAATGGTGGCCGAAATAATGACCAAAGAAAATCAATATTTTGATGGCAATTTTTCACAAACGCTTAATTATTTAGGCAATGGCACTTCCGACGACTGGGGTTATGGTGAGCAGGCAAGCAAACCAAAAGCCTATTCAATCACCCCAGAGGTAGGGAGTGCGGCTGATGGATTTTGGCCTGCCCCATCACAAAATATCCCATTGTGTCAGGAAAATTTATATCAAAACATCATGGGTGCGTGGCTGTCAGGGCCTTATATCGAACATAAAAGACAAGGCTTGTATTCCTTCCCTTCTACCAATGTATCCCTACAGTTTAGTTTTAAAAACAGGGGATTAGATACCTGTTTGCAACTCAAATCATGGTTTGTAAGTACCAATAACTGGATACAGCAAAACAACGATACCATGACCCTCAACCAAATGATCACCCATGATGAGGATACTGACAACTTATCAATCACCATGCAAAATAATACCCCCAACAATACAATCGTCAATGGTCGCTTGTATACAAAATATAACAACTTTGTATATTCCGATACCGTATCGTTTATGGTAAAAAATGCGGTAGGTATAAACTATGCAGTTGAAGATCTGTTCATGAACATTGCGCCTAACCCAAGCAATGGAATTTTTCATATTACCTTACAAGAATCTTCTGAACCTATAAGTTATCAAGTAGTGGATGCGAGAGGCCAATTGCTTATAAGTACACAAAAGCCAAGTGACAAATCATTTACGATTGATTTATCGTCTTTGGCAAATGGCATTTACTTTGCCGAAATAAATAGAGGAGCTTCCGTTAAAAGGGTAAAATTAGTAAAGTATTAATGACATAATAAGGATAGAAAGATAAAAAAATGACTGAAAGAAATAGATACAAAGAACTATTATTCGGTGTAGCAGTGGGTGATGCCTTGGGTGTTCCTGTAGAGTTTAAGAGTAGATCATCGATTGCTGAAAAACCCGTAACTGAAATGATGGGATATGGCACCTATCATCTTCCACCGGGAACATTTTCAGATGATAGTTCATTAACATTTTGTCTTGCAGAAGCATTGACAAAAGCTTTTAATTTACAACAAGTAGCTGATCATTTTATGGCATGGCTTCATGATAATTACTGGACAGCAAGAGGTGAAGTTTTTGATGTCGGTATAGCCACACGTCAAGCCATTGGTCGATTAGCAAGCGGTTGTAAACCTGCATTGGCAGGAGGTATAGACGAATCTGACAATGGCAATGGTTCGTTGATGCGCATTTTGCCTTTAGTGATGTATATTCAAGATAAAGAAATATCAGAGCGTTTTCACATCACTAAACAAGTATCATCAATCACACATGGTCATATTCGTGCAGTAATCGCTTGCTTTTATTATCTTGAATTTGCACGACAGATTATCAAAGGAATAGATAAGTTTCAAATTTATAAAAACCTCCAATCAGATATTTCAACATTTTTAAATACCCTTTCGATTCATACAGCAGAAATAAGTTTGTTTGATCGATTGTTGAAAGGAAATATTTACGAACTGAGTGACCATGATATTTTAAGTAGTGGATATGTATTACATACGTTGGAAGCCAGTATTTGGTGTTTGTTGACAAGCGATGATTATAAAACGGCCACCTTGAAAGCAGTAAATTTGGGATTAGATACCGACACCACAGGAGCTGTGACAGGTGGTTTGGCAGGGTTACTTTATGGTTTTGATAACATCCCTAAATCATGGGTATATCAACTTGCCCGCAAAGAGGACATTGAAGATTTGGCTACCCGATGGAAAGCGTATACAAAGTATTCATAAGAATATTACTTTAAAAAAATTTAAATCTGAGTTCAAAGTAATTTTAAAAATCAGAATTTAGGTCCATCCTGATAAGGATTTTGTCAAAATCAATTTTCACTTTAATGGAAAGTAATTACCCATAAATAAAAAATTTATAGCGACAATTTTTTCACGATATATTAAATGTAGTTGTTATAATATAGGCATCTTGAATAAAATACATTGGTTTATGATGAACCAAGAATGTAGTTTGTATTGCGGCAACGCTAGTAGTAGAAAGCCAGCACCATTCGCTTCGCATGGGTGCAATTGGAACGAATAGCGTGTGCGCCGCACAAAATAGTTGAATTAAAAATTTATGGTTGTAAAAAAAATCGTTTTTATAAATAAAATTTATTTACCTTTGTGAGCGAATATTCACTTACATAATGAATTAATAAAAATGAATGGCAAAAACAACATCGCAATTGGGTTCATAACTATGGGTTTTTTCATGGCTTATGGATTTCTATTAATTTACCTTCGTGATTTTGCTCCTGGAAAAGAAGCATGGGCAAACTCATACAGTACGGGAAAACATTTTGAAACCAGATTAGCTCATGTTCATGGCAATCTATTTGCATTTTTAAATATCTTAATTGGATACTTGCTATTGCATTTTAAAGACAAACTCAAACATATCAATGCCATTTCATGGTTAGCACTTACAGGCTTACTAATGCCAATAGGAATTTTATCAGAAGTGTATTTTGGGTTACCCCCAGCTTTAGTCATTATCGGAGCAATAGCAATGACAGTTTCTGTAATTTGGTTAGGTATGTCATTTTTAAAAATGAAATCTTATAACTTATAAAAAGCTGACGAATGACAAAAATAATTTCAGACAGACAACTTGAAATAATTGAAGCCGCAGGAAAAATACTAACGGCTTCAGGTGTAAGTGGATTAACCATCAAGAACTTAGCCAGGGAAATGAAATTTTCTGAAAGTGCCATCTATAGACACTTTACAAGTAAGGAAGAAATAATTGTGGCATTACTCGAATATCTTGCAAGGAGTATGGATATTCGTTATACGAATGCCGTAACAAGTGAGCAATCTCCCATAGAAAAATTTACAACCCTATTTCAAAATCAATTTACGTTTTTCAAAACGAACCCCCACTTTGTAGTTGCGGTATTTTCTGATGGATTGATGGAAGAAAGTAAACGTATAAACGAAACCATTTTAAAAATAATGGGTGTTAAAATAAAACATTTATTGCCTATCATATTAGAAGGGCAACAAAAAAATGTTTTTACAAATACAATCACATCCGATGAACTAATGCATATTGTGATGGGTACCTTCCGATTGCAAATGTATAAATGGAGAGTTGCTAACTTTGAATTTGACATCATTAGAAATGGAAACAATATGATACAATCTATTTTATCACTCATTTGTTTAAAATCATCATGAAAAAATATATTCCTTCTATATTAGCAACAATTTTAGCCTTATTTGGGTTTCTAACCTTATTTCTAAGCACATCTGTTATTTTTGATCTGTTTGGTATCAGGGCAAAGGAAGGAAATTATGTATTGTTTATTGTTTGGGCAAACTTCTTAAGCAGCATTCTATATTTATTTGCTTCATACGGATTTATTAAAAATAAAAACTGGACAGCTTTCCTTTTAGAAATTTCAAGTGTTATATTAATTATCGCATTTATTGCTCTTTTAATTTATATTAACTCAGGTGGTATATATGAAACAAAAACAATTGGTGCAATGATTTTCAGAATTTCTCTAACATTAGTATTTGCAATCACTGCTTACTTCACAATATCAAAAAATAAAAAATTAAATAACATAATATCATGAAAAAAACCCCAATAATTATATTTGTGGTGGTATTAATAGCCAACATTGCTAAAGCACAAACCACTTTATTGATTCCAGATACATTGTCAGGTACCATATTTAATTTGACGTTACAAAATGGCATACACCAATTTTATAATGGCCAAAATACAAATACGATGGGTGTAAATGGCAATATTCTAGGACCCACATTGTTTTTAAACAAAGGAGACAATGTAACTATAAATGTAACAAATTTATTAGGAGATACAACAACACTCCATTGGCATGGTTTGCATTTGGCACCCGAAAATGACGGGGGACCGCATACCACTATCCTCAATAATACAACATGGTCACCCTCTTTTAAAGTTGATAACTATGCTGCTACCTATTGGTATCACCCTCATTTGCATCATAAAACAAATTTGCATGTATCAAATGGTATTGCAGGATTTATGATAATTAGAGACAATGTAGAATCAGCACTTGCTTTGCCTAGAACCTATGGAATAGATGATTTTCCATTAGCCATACAAACAAAAGATTTAGATGCAAATTTTCAAATAGTGTCAGGTACCAATGCTGATGATGTATTAATGGTGAATGCTACATTATCGCCCAAACTAGAAGTGCCTGCACAAGTAGTAAGATTAAGAATTTTAAATGGCTCATCACAACGAGCTTTTAATTTGGGGTTTACAAACAATCAAACATTTTATCAGATTGCTACTGATGGTGGCTTATTAGCAAATCCAATTTCTCTTACAAGATTAGTATTATCACCAGGCGAACGCGCTGAAATATTGGTCAATCTATCTGGTATGAATGGACAAAGTATCTATTTGAAAAGTTTTGCATCGGAATTCGGAAATGGAATTTATGGAGCTGTAAATCCAGGAATGGGTGGTGGCATGACACTAACAGGATATAATCCCAACCCACTAAACGGTGCAGATTTTAATATTTTAAAATTAAATATCACTGCGCAAAATGCAAATCCAATAACAACGATACCATCTACTTTGACTACGATAACACCCATACTTGTTGCGAATGCTAATATTACCAGAAATTTTACCTTTATGCCTTCGGTGATGGGTCCAACACAATTGAATTTTCCGTTTATGATTAATAACGCTCACTTCAATATGGATACAATCAATTTTATAGTACCCCTAAATAATACTGAAATATGGTCATTAACCAATCAGTCTGGTATAGCACATCCGTTTCATATTCATGATGTGCAATTTCAAATACTAGACAGAAATGGCATTGCGCCACCACCTAGTGAACAAGGTTGGAAAGATGTTGTATTTGTTCATGCAGGAATGGAAGTCGTTCGGTTTATTACACAATTTAAAGATTACACAAACGATACGATTCCTTTTATGTACCACTGTCATTTATTGGTACATGAAGATGGAGGAATGGCAGGGCAATTCTTAGTCAAAAACATCACCTCTGGCGTTAACGACATCACATCCTCGAAGTCGCTGGTAACTATTTTTCCCAATCCTTCTGAAAATATATTTACCATCAAAACAAGCAATAAAGCGATCAACTATATAAGTGTATTTGATAATCTTGGCAGAAAAGTATACGAGCAAAAAATGAATAACAGTTCACTGGACATTGACTTATCTAAACAGCCAAAAGGAATATATTTCGTATCCATTCAATCAAATACAGATAAAGAAACAGTAAAAATCAATAAATTATAGTTACATAAAATGAAATCCCTTACTATTATTCTAACAGCAATCAGCATTTTTCTATCTAGTTGTGGAAACACATCCAGCGAAATATCAACAAAACAAACCGATACCATTAATGAGGAAGGACATACTCATGATAAAGTAACAAATGCCATTGAATTAAACAATGGTGAGAAATGGAAGGTTGTTCCTGAAATGCTCTTGCATATTCGCAATATGGAAAATGATGTGACAACCTATAAAAATACAGCTCAGAATGATTATAAATCATTATCCTTAAAATTACAATCTAGTATAGATTTACTTACTTCTAATTGCACGATGGAAGGCAAAGCACATGATGAATTGCATAAATGGCTTTTACCTTACATTGATTTAGTAAACGACCTCGCTGAATCTAAAGACAAAAATGAATCAGCAAAATATTTTAAAAACATTCAAATTTCATTCACCACATTTAATCAATATTTCCAATGAACATAACAGAATTACACACACAAGAAAAACCCGTTTCAGCTATTTCTATTTTTAAAAGTGAACTTGGTAATGCAACAGCAATAAAAATTATGAAAGGCGAAAAACTAAAAGAACATGTCACAAAAACGGCCGCTTTATTAATTTGTATTGAAGGTAAAGCATTATTTGAAAATGAAAAAGGTGTCAAAGAAACACTCATTACTGGCGATTATGTAAATATTGAACCTATGGTCAAACATTGGGTTGAAGGAATATTGGAAAGTCAATTAATACTCATTAAATAAATAAAAAAATTTATCCAATGAAGTTAGTAAACATTCACATACCTCTTTTATTAATCCTATATTTTATAATAGGCGTAAAAAGTGCACATGCACAAATGTGGACAATGCAACAGTGTATTGACACAGCAAAAATAAATAATAAAAACCTACAAATGAGTCGTAATAATATTTCTATCGGTGTACAAAAAGAAAAAGAGGCTATGGCCAATCTGTTACCTAAACTAATGGTAAATACTGAGTATAAATATTACACCAATTTACCCTATCAACTTTTACCACTTTCTGCCTTAAACCCAACTGCAGCAGAAGGGGTGTATAGAGAAGCACAGTTTGGGGTACCACATAATATAAATGCTAACTTACAATTATCCATGTCATTATATAACCCACAATTATATGGAGCCATTCAAACTAGTAGAATAGCAAAGGAGCTAACTGAATTACAATATCAAAAAAATGAAGAGCAAATAATTTTCGAAATCGCTAATCTATATTATAATATCCAAATCATATATCATCAATTAATGTTTATTGATAGTAATCTTTCAAATGCAATAAAACTTCAAAAGAATATGCAATTGCTAAAGGAACAAATGATGGCTAAAGGAACAGATGTTAGCAAAGTAACATTGCAGGTTACACAATTAAATTCTCAAAAACAAAATACCATTAGTAAATATGAACAACTTTTAAATACATTAAAATATTTAATTGGCATTTCAATAGATCAACAAATACAAATTGATCCAACAATTGAATATCAAACTGACACAGAATATAATCTCAATTCAATATTAGACATCCGCATTGTAAAAGTCCAAAATCGTTTAATAGCAAATGAATTAAATACTTTGAACAAATCTAGATTTTTACCTACCCTAAATATAGTAGGAATGTATGGCACCTCAGGATTTGGGTATGACGGACTCCCAAAATCCTTTTTAAAATTTTATCCTATTGGATTTGCAGGTATACAGCTATCATATCCAATATTTAATGGCACTGTAACACAAAGAAAAGTAAATCAAAAAAAATATGAAATTCAAAATAATGAACTTCAATATGAATTAAACAATGAACAAAACAAAATGCAAGTGGCTAATGCGAAACTGCAAAAAAAAATTGCTCAAAAATCTGTAGAAACTATAGGCGTACAAATTAATCTAGCCCAAACTATCTATGAGGAAACATTACTTCTACAAAAACAACGAATAGCAAGTTTGACTGAAGTATTGCTTGCAGACAATTCGATACGTGAGTCGCAACAAGCATATCTCTCTGCTATAATTGAATATCTAAAAGCAGATTTAGAATTAAAAAAAATAACTGGTAATATTTCAACAACAAAATAACTGTTACAATGAAAACAAATAAATCAATTTTAAAAAAGCTCATGTATATTATCATACCATTGATATTGATTGCCATTGTCGTAATCAAGTTGAAAAAAAATAAAGAAATTACTAAAAACAAAATATATCAATACAATAAAGCAGAAACTATATATGTGGAAGCAGACACCCTGCAATACGAAATTTTAAATGCATCATATGTTTATGCCGGGACATTCGAGCCTAACAAAGAATCAAAAATAAGTGCCGAAATACAAGGAAAGATAAATGATCTTTTAGTTGATATTGGTAGTGTTGTATACAAAGGTCAATCATTAGTTTTATTGGATAATACTCTATTGAAACTCCAACTACAAACAATCGAAGTGCAAATCGAAGGCTTAGAAACCGATGTAAATCGTTATACAATATTAGCTAAAGCCGATGCCATACAAGGTGTGCAGCTAGAGAAAGCCGAGTTAGGTTTAAAATCTGCTAAATTGCAAAGAGCCGCTTTACTTGAGCAAATAAACAAAACAACTATTAAAGCGCCATTTAACGGGGTTGTTACAGCAAAACTGAGTGAAGAAGGTGCATTCGCTGCACCAGGTATTCCAATATTACAAATTACAGACATTAAAATTTTAAAATTTACGGTAAATGTTCCTGAAAACGAGTTAAGTAAATTCAAATTAAATGAAAGATATTCTATACTCATTGATGCATATTCTGATATGCAATTAACAGGCAAAGCTACAATGATAGGTAGTAAAGCAAATATGGGTAGTAGTTTTCCGATTCAGTTTACGGTAAATAACACATCAGATATTAAAATAAAATCAGGAATGTTTGGTAAGGTGTCGTCAAATGCTATCGGAATGGAAAACGCCACCCAGGAAAAAGGTATTATAATTCCTGCATCGGCAATCGTAGGCTCAACTGATCAACCACAAATTTATTTGATACAAAACGGCAAATCTGTTTTGCAGAATATCACTCTTTCAATAAAAATGCAGAACAAAGTAGTTGTGTCAAGTGGATTAAAAGAAGGTGATGTAATTGTCACTAATGGATTTATTAATCTTTTTGACGGTGCAAATGTAACTGTTAATTAAAATCAGCGAAAAATGAATATTACAGAAATTTCTATCAAACGCCCATCGCTGATAATAGTGCTTTTCAGTGTGTTTACATTATTAGGATTCATTGGCTATAAAAATTTGAGTTACGAATTAATGCCTGATTTTAATCAGCCGGTAGTAGTTATTAAAACTGTATATCCAGGTGCTGAACCCAACGAAGTAGAAACATCAGTCTCACGAAAAATAGAAGATGCCTTATCAAATTTAGAAGGTGTAGATTATCTGGTAACAAAATCACTACCTAATGCATCTATCATCATTGCAAATCTGAAATACGGAACTGATTTAGATAAATCAATGCAGGATGCTCAACGCTATATTGATAATATTAGAAAAGATTTACCACAAGATATTTTAAGTCCTGTGATGAGTAAAGTTTCGCCAAATGATTTACCGATTATGTCAATTAGTGCAACAAGTAATTTGTCAGCAACGGAGTTTTACCAAAAAATGAAAGATGAATATTTGCCACAAATTCAACAAATTAAAGGTGTTGCAGAAATTACTATATTAGGAGGTGAAGAAAAAGAAATTCAAGTAAAAATAAATCAGGATAAACTGAAACTTTATAAAGTTTCATTGATTCAGGTAGTTGAAGCGATTAATAAATCAGGTTTGGATTTACCTGCTGGAAACGTGCAAACCGAAAAAGAAAACAATTCAGTTCGTTTAACTGGAAAATTTACATCTTTAGACGACATTAAAAATGTTCAAGTGGCACTTCCTGCTTTAGAAAGTCCAGTATATGTAAAAGATGTAGCAGAAGTTATAGATGGTATAAAAGAAACAACTTCGATAAGTCGTTACAATGGTAAAAATGGTATTGGCCTTTTATTAAAAAAACAAGGCGATGCAAACGCTGTTGACGTTTCAAAGCTTGTTCGTTCAACCTTCAAATCAATTGAGCAACAAAATGAGAATTCAGGTGTAGAATTTGTGATAGCAGATGACAGTACAGAGAATACTATTGCAGCAGTCAATTCCGTTGTTATTGATTTAATATTAGCGGTGATTTTGGTTTCACTCGTGATGCTTTTATTCCTAAGAAGTTTCAGAAACTCATTAATCGTAATAGTTGCCATTCCAACTTCTTTAGTTACTGCTTTTGCAGCGATGTGGCTTTTAGGTTATACGCTCAACCTAATGACCTTACTCGCAATGTCATTAATCATTGGCATTCTGGTAGATGATGCCGTGGTAGTATTAGAAAATATTCAAAAACATTTAGATAGGGGTAAGGATAAACGAACTGCTGCTATGGACGGTCGTATGGAAATAGGATTTGCTGCATTGTCAATTACATTAGTTGACGTTGTAGTGTTTTTACCGATTCTATTTTTACAAGTTTTTGTAGCTGATATGCTCAAACAGTTTTCAGTAGTTGTAGTCACTTCAACACTTACCAGTTTATTGGTTGGTTTTACACTTACACCTTGGTTGGCTTCACGTATTGGAAAAAAAGAAGATTTACAGCCAACGAACATATTCAATCGATTTTTGCTTTGGTTTGAGCATCAATTAGATAATTTCACCAATTGGTACGGCAGACAATTAGAATGGGTTTTAATACACAAATTAATTTTTACTGGAATTGTGATATTGCTTTTTGCAATGACTTTAGGCATTATGAAACAAGGAATTATCGGTAAAGAACTAATATCAACTGGGGATCAAGGGAAATTTAGAATGGCTTTAGAATTTGATAAATCAACATCCATTCAACACAATAACTTAATTGCTCAAAAGATTGAAACATATATTATTCAACAACCGGAAGTTTTAACAGTATTCAGCAACATTGGAGGCCCAAGCACTGGCATTGGAAGTTTGGGTGTCGGATCCGAAAACAAAACAGAATTTACAATTCAATTGAAGTCCAAAAAGGAACTTAAAAATGTACCGACAGAAACATTTATGAAAAAACTCCGGGAAGATTTAAAATCAAAATTTCCGAGTATAAATTATTCCATGGCAGCTTTAGGATTAATACCCCGTTCAGCACCCATAGAAATTACATTAAGTGGGAGTCACTTAGATTTTGTAATGAAAGCAGGCGATAGTTTAAAAAAAGTTATCGAAAAAATTCCTGGTTCAGATAATGTACGCTTATCAGTTGAAGCAGGAAGCCCCGAATACAAAATAATTCCCGACAAGGATAAAATGCAACGATTGGGTTTAAGCACTGCTTATGTTGGTTTAAATTTAAGAACAGCATTTACAGGAAATGATGATGCAACTCTGACAGATAAAGGAATTGAATATCCAATAAGAATTTGGTTAAATGAATTTAAGCGGCAAAATTTTGAAGATGTGCAACAGCTGTCCATCATAAACCAAAAAGGATTACCTGTGGAGGTTTCACAATTTGCAATCGTTGAACAGGACAATTCACCTTCCTTGTTAGAAAGAAAAGACCGGCAACCGGCAGTTACACTTACTGCTGACGCACTGGGTAGACCATCAGGTACTGTAGCAGATGATGTAGTTGCTTATCTTAAAGAAAATCCATTACCTAAAGGAATTCAAATGACTTGGGGTAGCGATATCAAAAGACAAAATGATAGCTTTGGCGCATTAGGATCTGTATTATTGATTTCATTTTTGTTGATTTACCTGATTTTGGTGGCACTTTATGACAGTTTTATTTATCCATTTGTAGTATTATTTTCAATACCAGTAGCTGCAATTGGGGCATTTTTAGCTTTGAATTTATCTTTAAGTAATTTAAGTTTGTTCGCATTACTTGGTTTAATTATGTTAATGGGCTTAGTGGTAAAAAATGCTATATTAATAGTTGATTTTACCAATCAATTAAAAGCAGAAGGTAAACATTTTAAAGAAGCATTAATCATTGCAGGGAAAGGTCGTATGCGACCAATTCTAATGACTACACTTTCAATGGTAGTGGGTATGCTACCTATTGCAATGGCAACTGGAACAGCTGCAGAATGGAAAAATGGTCTTGCATGGGTAATTATTGGGGGTCTTCTTTCCTCATTAATTTTGACTGTATTTTTAGTACCAATGGTCTATTATTTAGTGGATACAGCGAAAGAAAAAATAAACTTCAAAAAATAACAGAGTACAATTCCTATTGAATATATTATTATTCCTATTTAAATATAGGTACTCATTATTAGAAAGTACTTTTACCAAGGTTAACGATAAAGTATGCCAATATTTTGAGCAATCATATAGTGGTAAATGCCGATTTAAATATTTTTTTACAAACATCAGTTATACCAAATGTATTTACTCCGTTGATTAACAAATGTCGGTATAACACCTACACACATTGCTTTTAAGCTATAAAATATGGGACTATCTTTAATGTGTCGCTGGTAATAAAACGAACATTTGACTATTCCATATTTCACATCGGTTTTAAAATAAATTGCATAATACAAATGACCCCTTCTTAACATTATTTGATGTGAAACTAAATGTTCGTACATTTGCGAATAGTAAACATTTAAAAAATGACAAAAGCAGGTTATTATACGCAAGAACAAGAACAGACTGCACGATTCGCAAAAGCATTGGCACACCCGGTAAGGATTGCCATTTTACAATTACTGAATTCCCAAACTTGTTGTTATCATGGTGACATGGCTGAGGAATTACCGATTGCAAAATCCACCTTATCACAACATCTCAACGAGTTGAAAGATGCAGGACTCATACAAGGCGACATAACCCCACCAACCGTCAAATACTGCATTCATAAAGAAAATTGGAAGCTGGCAAAAAAAAGATTCAATGAAGTACTGAAATAAAATACCATTCGTAATTATACGAATTAGAAAGAATGTTCGTATATTTGCGAATAATAACCATTAAATAAATCATTATGACACAAATTAAAATTTTAGGAACAGGATGTAGTAAATGTAAAACCACCTACCAAAATGTTTTAGAAGCCCTTAAGCAACTAGATATGCAAGCGGATGTTATTAAAGTGGAAGACATTGAAGAAATCATGAAATACAATGTACTGTCAACCCCTGTACTAATGATAAACGAAGAAATGAAAATAAAAGGCCGAGTAGCAGATGTAAATGAAATTAAACAATTATTAATCGCTTAAATACCTATCACAGCATGGTTGGTAAAAATATTATTATGAAAAAACAATATTCATTTTTATAAAACTATCCATGTAAACATATATCATTCATTCAAATCAATGTCACATGCATTAAATAATGTTTAAAGGGTTACAACAATTTGCCGACTGGCTAATATTTTCTGTTTTTTCAATAAAACAACATTCCAAATTGGGTGATGCCTTGAATTTTTTTGTATTTGATACCTTAAAGATTTTTATTCTTTTAGGATTTATTACCCTTATAATGGGAATCATCAATTCCTATTTCCCTATTGATAAAGTCCGTAATTTTTTAACCAAACGTAAATGGTACGGCTTAGATTATTTTTTAGCATCTTTCTTTGGAACCATTACACCGTTCTGTTCTTGTTCATCTGTACCATTATTTATAGGTTTTGTAAAAGGTGGTATTCCTTTAGGTGTTACGCTTGCCTTTTTAATTTCATCACCCCTTGTGGATGCCGTTTCAGTGGCCATGTTCCTTGGCATGTTTGGATGGAAAGTCACTATTGTATATGTAGTGAGTGGTATTGTATTGTCAATGATTGCAGGTTATATACTTGGCAAAATGAAAATAGAGCATTTGCTAACTGATTGGGTGCAACAACTCTTAAAAAACAAACAAGTTGAAGTAGAAAGTTATATTGAAGAAAAACAAACTTTTGTGCAGCGAATACCATTTATTGTAAAAGAAGCATTTGTGATTGTAAGGCGTAGCCATCTATATCTTAATAGGCATTGCCATCGGCGGATTAATGCATGGTTTTATTCCGACAGGATTTTTTGAACAATACATTACAAAAGAAAATCCTTTTGCTGTACCTATTGCAGTATTAGTCGGCATTCCGATGTATAGCAATGCTGCCGGCGTGTTGCCCATTATGCAAGTATTGGTTCAAAAGGGAATACCCATTGGCACAGCTATTGCGTTTATGATGGCAGTGGTTGGCTTATCAATACCAGAAGGCTTATTGCTAAAAAAAGTGATGTCAACAAAAATGTTATTCATCTTTTTTGGCGTTGTAGCAACTTGCATCATTATTTCAGGATATTTATTTAATTTAATGCTATGACAACACAAACACAACTACTTTTAGCCCTTTGGGTAGAAGCACGCACACGTTTTTCAAATCAACTGGAAAGCTTCACTGAAGATGATTTAAAAAAGAAATTATTGCCTTCTCAAAATTCTATAGGCTTTTTGATACGTCATATTGGTGATGTAGAATGGCTGTTTGCAAAAAATGTTTTTGGTGCAAGCGACTTACATGTTAGCGCAAGAACCGTTATTGAAAAACACGATACAGGCGAATGGACAAATCTGATAGAACTTAAAGATTATGTAAACACTTCCTTTGCATCTTTAAAAAGCATTGTAGAAAAACAAACGGACAGTGACTGGTCCAATACAATAACAACTAAAGAATTTGGAACAAAAACCAAAGCTGAAGCTTTTGGACGCATTGTTTCTCATACGGCCTATCATGCTGGTCAAATTGCAATCATTTATAAATATGGTACTTTTAAAACAGACAATCATACCAATGAATAAACTCCTGCTAACGATTATAATCGTCGCAACACTTTTTTTATTGCCTTGTTACGCCAGTGCGAACAAAAGGACAAACCGATCTTCACATGTAAATGTAGTTGGAAAGATGAAAAATGTTATGTGGAAAGGACAATTACAAGGTGTAATAAATCTGGATACTATTCAAAATAAAAATCATTTATACGGCTTTGGTCCTCAAGAATATTTGAATGCTGAATTATTAATCATGAATGGCAAATCGTATAAATCAACAGTAGTAAATGAGAAAGTGATGAAAGTTGAAGAAACCTATGAAAGTAAAGCACCATTTTTTGCCTATGCAAATATTGAAGAATGGGATCTATACGCACTCCCCGATAGTGTTACTAATATATCTACCTTAGAAAATTACCTGAATCAAGTTTCGCAAAAACATATTAGACCTTTTCTAATAAAAATGGAAGGCCATATAAATACCGCTTCTATTCATATTGTAAATCTACCAAAGGGAACACCCGTTCAATCGCCTGATGACGCACATAAAGGAATGCAACATTATGATTTATACAATGAACAGGTAAGCTTAATTGGTTTTTTTTCTACAGTACACAAAACCATTTTTACACACCACGATACATATTTACATATACATTTAATCACAAATGATTTATTAAAAATGGGGCATTTAGACGCAGTGTCATTTGACCCAAAAAAAATTAAACTTTATATTTCAAAATAAATTAAATCTAAAAATTATGAACAAATTAATATTTATCCTCACTTCCATTGCGACCCTTTTTATGGTGTCATGCAACAATGCAAACTTCAAAAGCCCCAAAGAAACATTTACTCCGATTGAGGTAGCTGAAATGCTCAAGGGCAATGTTTTAATGGTAGATGTAAGAAACGCCAATGAAATTGCCCAACAAGCCTATGATGTCAAAAACATCATCAATATTCCTTTAGACAATTTAGAAACAAATATGAATAAGATACCGAAAGACAAACAAGTTATTTTGGTATGTCAATCAGGAAACCGAAGTGGCAAAGCCTACGAGCTATTAAAGAAAGAAGGATTTACAAATATCGCAAATATGCAAGGTGGTATGAAGGCATGGATTGAAGCAGGTTTGCCAACCAAAAGCAATGAAGCATTGGTAAATGGCGATAAGAAAGCTTGTTGCGCTGATCCGAATAGCAAAGACTGTAATGCTGACGGAACATGCAAAACAAACACAGATACAAAAGCTTGTTGCGCTGACCCAAATAGCAAAGACTGTAATCCTGATGGAACCTGTAAAACAGATACAAAAGTTACTTCAAACAATACTGATAAAATGTATGTATATGCATTTCATGGCACCAACCAATGTACGACCTGTAAAAATATGAAAGCAAATACAAAAGCTACATTAGATACTTATTTTGCCGAAGAATTAAAAACAGGAAAAATTGTTTTTCAAATAGTAGATGTAGATGACAAAAAAAATGAAAAATTAGCCGAGAAATTTGAAGCAACAGGAACTGCCTTAATGATCAACCAGGTAAAAGGTGGTAAAGAAAAAATAATTGACTTAAGCGATATGGCTTTTGAAAAGGCCAATGACAAAGCCCTTTTTGTTGCCGATTTAAAAAGCAAAATTAACGGCTTACAATAAGACTATTTTGCACAGTTAAACTTCATAATTCCTAACTGATTTAAGTATGAACGAAATACTTTACCAATGGCTGCACCATAGCAATATACCATTTATTTCTGCATTATTACTGGGTCTGTTAACTGCCATTGCACCCTGTCCATTGGCGACCAATATTACCGCAACTGCCTACATTGCCAAAACCATTGAAAGCAAAAAGAAAATATTGTTGAGTGGATTATTATACACTTTTGGCAGAATGTTTTCATACACTGTCATCGCTTCCATCATCTATTTTGGAGCAAGCAAGTTTCAAGTGGCGAAATTATTTCAAGGTAGTGGCGAAAAATATGTAGGTTTTGTAATGGTCATCTTAGGTTTGATTATGTTAGATATTATTAAACTCAATTTTATAAAAGGGGGGAATTTAACTGAAAAATTATCTGAAAAATTTAAAGACAAAGGACTTCTTGGTTCTTTCCTATTGGGTGCATTATTTGCAATGGCTTTTTGTCCCTACAGTGGTGCTTTATTCTTTGGTATGCTGATGCCTATCACTATCAAATCAGGTTTGCATCTTCCGATTGCCTATTCAATCGGCACAGGTTTGCCGGTTATTTTATTTGCCTTTGTGATTGCATATAGTATTCAAAAACTAGGGCTCTATTTTAAAGCCATTACTAAAATAGAAAAAGTGATGCGTATTGTAGCCGGGATTATTTTTATCATAACAGGTTTGTATTATATAAATATTTATTTCAAAATTATATAAACATATTCTGCCAAATTGATTTATTAAGTAGTTATACCAACGACTCATTAAAGATAGTCTATTTGTATTTAACTTAAATGTAATGCGTATGGGCATTATACTGATAATTTTCAGGCTACCAATTAAATACAGTTAGTATAAATTAAATGACGCTTATTGAATAATCATCATAATTTACAAATGAAGTAAGGCTAAATCTTTGACGGAAATCACCATTTCAGATTCATCAATTTTCCAGTCGATGCCTAATGAATTGTCCAATACATGAATGCCTCCTTCAGATTCCTTGTTATAATAATTGTCGCATTTATAATGAAAAACAGTATTGTTTTCCAACACTGAATAACCATGAGCAAAACCACGTGGCACAAAGAGTTGCAGATTATTTGTTGCCGACAATTCTACTGCCACATGTTGTAAATAAGTAGGCGAATCTGTACGCATATCTACTGCCACATCTAATACTTTCCCTTGCAATACCCTTACCAGTTTGGCTTGTGCATAGTCCCCTTTTTGATAATGTAAACCTCTTACCGTACCATAATGCGAAAGTGCCTGATTGTCTTGTACAAAACCAATATCGAGCCCGGTCAATGCATGAAAAACGCGTTGGTTATAACTTTCATAAAAATAACCTCTTTCATCCTGATGTATTGTAGGTTGAAGTATAAAACAATCAGGTAAAGAAGTTGGTATGCATTTCATGCTGCAATTATAAAATATTTTTAAGTTCTGACAAACAATGAATTTCGTAAGTCGGAGATTGATCGTGTGTAATTTTTTTAGGATTGAAATACACTTGTGCCATACCTACTTGCTGAGCGCCTAATATATCAATATCAAGGGCGTCACCTATCATGATGCTGTTGTGGATTTCAGCCCCTGTCTGGGCTAATGCAAAGTCAAAAATTCCTTTATGTGGCTTCATACACATGGCCTGTTCAGATGTAATCATTTTGTCGAAAAAATGATCGATTTGGGCATTTTTAAGCTTTTGATGTTGTGTAAGTTCAAAGCCATTGGTTATCAGGTGAATGTCATATTGTTGATCTTTGCAATAGGCAAGCATGTCAATGGTATGAGGAAACAATTGATTTTTTGTTGGCAATATCTCTAAATATTTTTCACTCATAACCTTGGCTAATGGCACATCATAAATATCATAATGCAATAAAGTTTGCCACATGCGTTTCCACCTCAACGCTTCGCGGCTGAGACTACCTTGTCGAAACTGTTCCCACAACTGATCGTTGATATGGTGATATACCTGATTAAAATCGTCAAATGCATGGACACCTTTAGCAGACAGGTTTTCATGTTCATACAAATCATGCAAGGCTGCTATTGAATTTTGTTCAAAATCCCAAAGCGTATGGTCTAAATCAAAGAAAAGGTATTTGAGTTCAGCCATTTACTTTTTGAGTATTTTAAAGGTATGTTGTTGTTGTCCTTTACCTGCAATATGCAAATAATAAATACCTGTATTAAGCTGTGCGATATCAAATGTATGTTTACTTTCACCGGTATTGGTATGAATAGATTGTTGCCATATTATGCTGCCTTTAGGGTCTGAAAGTGAACATTGATATTGACTTCCCTGTTCACCCGTAAACAAAATTTCGATTTGATGGCTGACAGGATTTTCAAGTAACGAAACATTCGCAATGTCAAGTTGTGTTTGATTCAATCCCAATGGGCTAATATGTCTTGCGATATCTGTTTGCCAAATACCACGTCCATAAGTACCAGCACGTAGTTTGCCTGTAGCATAAAATATTTCGATATCACTGACTTGTGTATTGGGTAAACCAGTGCCATAATACTGCCAGGTAATATCAGAATCTTTTTTATAAAAAACACCCACATCCGTTCCAATATAAATATCTACATTTAAACTATCGCTTTCAGTATCTATTTGCAAACAGTTGACTGGAACATTCGGAATATTAAATGAAATATTGGTCCAATTGTTTCCATTATCCATTGATTTATATACTTTACTATTGACCCCATATCCCCCTTTGGTTATATAAATAGTATTGGCATTTTTAGGATGCGCCATTACACTGGTCATTTCTTCAAACAGGTTGGTAAGGCCAGGCACTGTATCAGTTTCCCAGGTAGCCCCATGATTATTTGTATGGTAAAGGTATTTTGAACGTCCGGTATAAATAACATCAGGATTTGATTTGGCAACATCCAATACTTCCAATTTTTTTGACACATCGCCCGTTAAGTTATTACTCAATTGCACCCAGTTATCGCCTTCATTGGTGGTATACCAAACATCATTGTAAGCAGCCACTAAACTACTAGGCGCATTGGGAACTATCATATAAGGGGTCACCCATGCTCCTTTGTTGGTATCTGGACTGATTTCATAATAGGTATCATTGCCCCACTGGTCATACGAACGATACAAGGTACCACCCCAATAGGTTGTATAAATGGTTTGGTCATTCACTGGATTAACAGCTACTTCCATGCCATCACCACCATTGGTATTGTCCCAAACATTGATACCTATGCGTTTACGACCCCCATTGTCTTGTGTCCCCCCAATCATAAATACTGAATCTTGTTGCGAGTTGGCAATTTTATAAAACTGTGTAATGAGGAGTCCGTTTGAAAGATCTTTCCATTGATTTGTTTGTTCGTTAAGTCGATACAAACCACCATCATTGCAAAAATAAATATACTTAGTGATGAGTGGGTTTACTGCTGCGTAATGATTATCAGCATGTACTTCGGGCAAAATACCATCATTATACCAATTGGTTACTTGTGTAAAAGTAGTACCACTGTTGCCTGAGCGATAATTGCTCACATAACCACAATAGACTTTTGTTTTATTGGTTGGCGAAATGGTGATGGCAGTATTATCATCGATATTGTTATTTTTTAATTGAAAGGTATTTCCTCCATTGGTTGATAAGTAAAAAGAGTTGGTATTACTTCCATTGATGCCCACGCCGATATAATTGCTATCGGCCAATGTAACAGTCATTTCTAACCCATTGTATTGCTGAGTAAAGTTGCTGATTTTTGTCCAGGTATTACCGGTGTCTACTGACTTGTACACTTCACTGCTGCCATAATAATCGTCAGAAGCGGCATAAAGGGTATTGTTGTTGAAGGGTTTAAATTCAATATCTTTATGGGTACCATTTTTTATTTTATACCAGGTAACGCCTCCATCTTGCGATTTCCAGATACCATTTGACTGAGCAGAATAAATAACGTCTGGGTGATTACTATCGAGGAGTAATTTATGATATACTATTGTTTGGGTATAGTCGGATACTTGACTGGTAGGTGACCAGGTCAAACCGCCGTTGGTTGATTTGTAAACACCTAAGCCATATTCCCACCAACCTTCACTTTTGCCAACTGTGATATACATGATATCGGGGTTTACAGGGTTAATGACAATACTTCCCACACTATTGTAAGGTAGTTGGTCGCCGAGGGAGGTCCATGAGTTGCCACCTGTGGTGGTTTTCCAAATGCCACCAATAGGAGCACCTACATAAATGATATTGGTATCGGTCGGGTGAAAAGCCACAGTCAGTAATCGCCCCATGCCATTATACCCACCAGGTGAAGTCGTTTGCGAAATACTTTGCCAGTTGGTAGACCTTGTTTTTTTACGAGCAGTTTTTCCTTCATTGAGTTGTTCGTATATTTCGTGTTGCGCTAATAAATCAGGAAAGCTACCATCAGCATTGATACGACTTTTCCAATGCCAATACCAACGCATGTATCGAACATATTCGTTGTCTTCAAATTTACCTTTGCCTTTAATTTCCTTATTGGCAAAATAGGTTTTGGCGATATTTTCTATTTCAAAGAAATTGGTTTTGCCTTGTAAAAGGGTATTTAGTTTGGGTGCCTGGGCAAATAAAAAACCAGAAACCAATAAAAAGAAAAAAGTAAAAAGTGTGGACTTCATGTAAAGCTGTTTAAATAGTTGAAAACAAAAATAAGTAAAAAAGCGTTCCCTTCCATCAAATACAGCATGGGTATAGGTGAAATGTTACTTTTTAGATACTAATCATTTAGGGTTTGTGTGTATGCCTTGCTCAATCATCGAAATGAGTGAACATTAGTCAGCTAAGTAACCAAATTTCCCCAAATTAAAATCTTGTATAGCCTCTACGATTTCCTCTCTTGTATTCATCACAAAGGGGCCATGGGCTGCAATAGGTTCGTTGATGGGCTCTCCACTCAATACAAGTACTATTGCATCTTCAAGCGCTTGTAAAGTAAAGCTTTCGCCATCATTGGCAAATAAAGCAAAATGGTTTGCAGGCACTGTCTCATCTCCATTGATAATCACACTTCCTGAAATCACGAGCAAGGCGGTGTTATAATGGGCTGGAAAATGAAAAGGCACATGGGCATCCTTGTTTATTTTTACATTCAATAAATGAACAGGTGTAAATGTAGTAGCTGCACCTTTCACATGTTCATATTCACCAGCTATGACTTCAACCACACCCCCATTGTTGGGCAATTCAAAGGTTTGGATATTTGCATGGGCAATGGCTTGATATTTTGGTGGGGTCATTTTATGTTTTGCGGGAAGGTTGACCCACAATTGTACAATCTGAAAATCGCCCCCTTTTTCACTAAATGTTTCTTCATGAAACTCTTTATGTAAAATACCTGAGCCTGCAGTCATCCATTGCACATCTCCTTCTGCAATCACCCCGCCACCCCCACTGCTGTCGTGATGAGCTACCCTGCCTTTGTAAGCAATAGTGACAGTTTCGAAACCACGATGTGGATGCACGCCTACACCTTTAGGTTTATCCGTAGGAGGAAAATAAAAAGGGGCATTGTAGTCGAGCATAATAAATGGGGTCATTCTTTCCATATCTAAACGATATGCGCTTGGGATAAAATTATGAACCCTAAATCCATCACCAACATAATGTGGTTCACGGGGGGCAACAACTATTTCAATATTCTTTGTAGACATTGTGATTGATATTTAAAATGTAAGACGCAAAATTATACCAATACGAATTAAAAAAATATGCCAATATTTTATCAATGATAGAGGAGTCATACTGATTGAAATAAACATTAACCAACCTATTTAAAAGGAACATTTGACCATTCCTTATTTTAGAACGACATTCACACACATAAGAACAACGATACATTAAAGACATTCCATTTGTTATGAGCTTAAATGTAATGTGTGTGGGCTTTATACCTATATTTTTAAGACTACTTATTAATACATATTGGAATAAAATAAATAATGGCGGAAAAAAATTAACTTCTATTGAATTGGCGAAAACAAAACACAAAAGTTCAAACTTGATTACAATTTGCTAAATTTAAACGTTGCTTTTTGTTTGGCTGTACTCAATTCAATATAATAAAGTCCTTTGCTTAATTCGGTTAAAGGAATTTCCATGAATGTAGTGGTTGTATTTTTTTGAACTAAAATTCTACCTGTGCAATCCAGCATGCGAACACTTACATTTTCAAAATTGTCAGGTAGTTGCAGGTATAAAATTTCGTTTGCAGGATTGGGAAATACTTTAGTGTTTTGCAATTGCAAGTCAGTTATGTAGGCAGCATTCGTAGTTAAACAGGCAGTGGTGTCTGAACATTCACCATAACTCACAATCACGGCATACTGTCCTCCTCCTACAGCATTAAAACTTGGATTGGTTTCACCCGGAAGTACCTGATAAGGATTACACCTCAGCCATTGATAGGTAGCGCCAACCTGATTAGATGTTAATACAGAGCCGTTTTGGCTAAGTGTCAAATCAATAGGATGAATAGTGAGGTTCAGCGTCATGATAGAATCGCAACCCGAAGCATTTGGGATATTCTGGGTGAAGATACCACTAGTGCTGTACACTTGACCATAGTAATTGTATACGCCACAAATGGTATCTGAGAGGCTACCATAACTATCGTGTCCTATATTTATAGTCAACATCACTACGCTGTCACAATCATTAGCACCTATAAAGGTCTGCAAATAATTACCTGTATTATTATAGTTAATTCCATTGACTACTACAAAATCACAGCCATTGAGGGTAACGGCAGAATTGGAGCCGCAAAAGTCATATTTAAGTATAAAACCATCGTTAGCGCCATTATTATATACATTATATACTCCGGGTCCAGGGTCAAAATCTATATTGGGACTTTGAAATCCTCCGCTGTAATAAAGAGCGCCATTTTGATCTATAGATAAATTGAGACAGATTTCGCCATCCCAACTTCCAAAACTACGACCCCATAAAAAATTACCCGAAATATCAAGTGCGGACATATAGATGTCGTGATTTCCAGCCGATACCTGACTGTAATTAAAAAGGCCGGGATCCATATCTACATAATTAAGAAATTGCCCCATAGTATAAATTTCTGTATTGCCGACCACCAGACACTTCGGTTCGATAAAGGTAGTATCAATGAGAGCCCTAGCCCAGATAAAATTTCCAATTTGATTCAATTTAATAATATAGGCACTTTGCCCGCTAGCTGTAAGATTAAAAATACCAGGCCCCGGATCCATATCTGCAGTATCATTAAATATTCCTGTAATATAGATGTTCTGACTATTATCTAAATCCATTGATACACTGTTACATTTTTGAATGCTTTTACCCCAGTTATAATTACCATTGGCATCCAGGCAAACTAAAAACATGCAAATACCCTGCGTACCAAAGTTGACTACCGCTGGTCCCGGGTCTAAATCTGCAACAGAATTGACTGAACCCGTGATATAAACATTTGAATTAATATCAACTCTAATCGAACTACCTTTATCTCCTCCGATGGCGCCCCCTATTTGTTTGGCCCAAACAAAATTTCCATTTGCATCCAGTTTGGAAATGTATGCATCGTTTGTACCATTTGCGGTTAGTGCAAAAACTCCTGGTCCCGGATCAAAGTCTGCCACCCCACCAAATATGCCAATTGTATACACATTATTGTTAGCGTCGAGTTCAATATCGTAAGTGAATTCATCTTTGGTAGGTGACCCCATAGCTTTGCTCCATAGGTGATTTCCTGCGCTATCCAGTTTAATAATGCACAGATCTCTGAAATTTCCGCTATTATAAATATACGATGTGGCGACTCCAGGGTCACAATCTATACTATCAGATGTAAAAAACCCTGTCAGATAAATGTTGGAATTAGCATCAACGGAAATTTTATGCGCATAATCCAAACCTTCCGCACCAAAAGTCTTCACCCATATCAAATTTCCAACACTATCTAATTTCATGATAAAAAAGTCAATTGAATTGTTGGCACTTGTTGAATTAAAAACTGCAGGTCCAGGATCAAGGTCAACAGTAGAAGAGTATACTCCAGAAGCAAAAATATTACCCGTATTGTCAACTACTGTTGATGTAAAATAATCGGTTGTGGTTCCTCCAAAACTTTTTGCCCATTGAAATGCTTGAGAGCTGGCACTATAAGACATTAATGTTATCATAAAAATGAAAGTTATAGTATAATAATATGTGAGATCCCTTTTCGTCATTATTGAAATATTTTTAGTTCAGAAATATATTAGTGTCAAAGTGATTTAAAATGCCCATTACCTTTAATTAATGAAATTTATTTAATTACGAATTTCTTTATTGTTTTCTTGCAATTATTAGCCCCAATTATTTTTAAAAAATAAACACCTGAAGGAAAATGGTTCAAATCCAACTCAATAAGCGAGTTAATAATTTTGCAGTTTAATAATTCCACTCCATAGATATTGAAAATTTGCAGATATGAATCTCCGGAATTGCATTTCATTACTAATCTATTTGCCACATTGCTTAAGTTGTATTCAAATCCTGACAATGGATTTTCTGAATTTACTTCCGGCCTGAATGGAACATTAGAACAAAAAAGGTGGCTAGGAATAGTTACCGTAGGTGTATTATAGTTTGGCGTTGTGACAGTTTGTCCAGGAGTACCAACAATTACATCGACCACACCTACTGAAACTACTGGCCACAGATCTAACCCTAGATGATCTGATTGGTAATTGCAATCATTATCATAGCTTATATCTATAAAGTTTAACACTGCCTTAGGCCCTCCTGTAGTATTATTCAAGCCGGTAAGTCCAAATTCCTCTGTAGGGTTTCCTCCAGAAAGATATTCAATGCTTGAGTGGTTAGGATGCCATATTTGATTATAACTTTGCCCCAGATAAAACTGGACAGGAGCGATCGTATTTAAGGTTCGTGGATAATAATATACAGCAGTCGATTGTGCAGTAGTCCAGTTGTTAAAGTCGGTAGCATTATATGTAGTTGACATTAATATAGGTAAACTTACAGTACCTGCTCCGGTATTTATACAAACCCTTCCAGCTACTCTGTTGCCATCTGAAGTAGTAGCTGCTATCCATCCACTTTTGGGATACCCGTCTACTGTAGCTGATGGTAATGTTTTCACACCGATTTGGCCGTTCCAGTTCAAAGGATCTAAGGAAAAACAATTTATTAAGGGTGTAGTGGATACATCTTGAATCATATCAAAGAAAAAGGCGTTATCACCTGTTGTCTTTACAGTTCCAGATACATAGATATAATCTGTATTTGAATCATAATATAAATTACCGCCCGCATAAAAATTGTTTGTATTGTTAGGCTCATCTATTGATACAAAATCCAAACTGTTTAAACTATAATCAGTTCTGAAATAAAAAAAGCCTTTAGCATCATCTTGACTTGGTGCAACCGTGACATCCACTAAACCACTTCCCGTCACAAATAATCCGGGATCATTCTGCGATGGCACTTCTATTATTCTCGAGGGATAGTAATATTTATCTTTTTGTATGCCAGAAATTGAAAGATCATAGTCAGCCACTAAAAATGTAAAGTTAGTAGCATCGAGCGTCGCAATAAACATACGACGGTCAAATGGTTGAGTGGCACCAACTTTAATTGGTTTCGGATCAATATTAGTCTCCAATATTGTACCTAAGAAGGCAAAATCGTTTCCAGCATTATGTTCTACGGCACAAACATCAGTAACAATCGTAGCATTGGTATTTGCGCCAATGCCAAAGCTTGAGGTCAGCAATAAAGCATCCATATGGACGAAATTCAGGTCCTGATCTAATAATAGGTACCAGGTTTCAAATTGTTGGGTACCAGCAATATTTCTGCTAATACCGGTCACAATATATTGCTTGGTATTACTATTATACGCTGCCGCAATTGGTACAAGTTGATTGTTTGGATTAGAAATTTCATAACGCTTTGTCGCAACAATATTACCAGCTGGTTTAATTAAATGAATCACAAGATGGTTAAGAGAATTAGCATTATTTTCCTCTGACTTAAATATTACAAAGCCATCAAAATTATAAATGTTCGTTTGTCGGAAATTTTCAATTACTACATCGTCAGTATAGGTAAATGCAGAAGATGCTAAATTATCATACTGAATTGAACGAGGGGCTTGCGCTTGCCCAGATAACTGTGATAAAATCAAGACTGTTGCGACAAGAATTATAATTTTAAATGTGAAAAGTGCAGTGTGTTTTGCTATTTTAATGAATGTCTTAATTAATGTTTGATGATTTGATAATTTGCTTTTCATAGTGTGTGATTTGTAAGGGTTAATATTTTAGGAATTAATTTGGTATATCAAATCTAAACTTTTAATAGATAGAAAGCAACCACATTAACATTTCATCGTTGAAAGGAGAATGTCTTCCTCCATTTCAAGATCCAGGTAGATTTATTTAATAAATTTAGTGTTCGCAGATTCTCCCCCGGTTCTCGTTAGCGTGTGTTCTGCGAAGCATATTTGCTTCGCTGTTTTAATCTGTTGCGTTCCGCAACCTTATCGTAATGATCATTATTAAATATTTAATTTGCCATATGTGTTACAAATTTTCCGATGGCTATCATCAGTGCAAGCGTAGGTTTTGTACTTGAAGGAATTGAATATATTTTACAGTAGCCCAACAAATTATGCCAATCAAATGGTTATATTTAATGTTGATTTTTTACGGCGATACAGTTAGGTTTGCTGAAAGCTTGTCTGTGACAAACAGGCAAGAGAATACAGCTTCGAAGCGAGGATTGCTACGAAGAACTGTGGTTCACGGGGGGCAACAACTATTTCAATATTCTTTGTATACATTGTGATTGACATTTATAATGTAAGACGCAAAATTATACCAATACGAATTAAAAAAATATGTCAATATTTTATCAATGATAGAGGAGTCATGCTGATTGAAATAAACATTAACCAACCTATTTAAAAGGAACATTTGACCATTCCTT
>OEIV010000222.1_pt1 | contig 35572 bp, 53 predicted proteins | sample 1539231 | NCBI WGS metagenome assembly OEIV01 (sample SAMN03794762, study PRJEB22550) | activated sludge metagenome | feature: wastewater treatment plant; material: activated sludge; isolation source: Wastewater treatment plant of a petroleum refinery complex | place: Argentina: Buenos Aires ... | reverse complement strand
TCATTAAAATTATGGGGGTAATTTCTATGAACCAAAATCGCTACATTTTGTATGCTCGCAAGAGTACGGATGTTGAAGACAAGCAAGTTTTGTCTATTGAGGCACAACTGGCAGAACTTCGGAGCTATGCCAAAGATAACGGTTTAGTTATCATTGATACCGTTATTGAAAAGAAGTCCGCCAAAGTGCCAGGTCGCCCGAAGTTCGGCGAAGTGCTAAAACGCATACAAAACGGCGAAGCCGACAGTATTTTAGCGTGGCACCCTGATAGACTTGCCCGCAACTCCATAGACGGTGGACAAATTATCTATTTGTTAGACCAAAAGCATTTAGTGGATTTGAAGTTTCAATCATTTTGGTTTGAGAATACCAGTCAAGGCAAGTTTATGCTGTCTATCGCTTTTGGTCAGTCAAAATACTATGTAGATAATTTGTCAGAAAATACCAAGCGTGGGCTTCGCCAAAAAATTCGGCGTGGCGAGTTTCCAGGAATTGCCCCATTTGGCTACTACAACAATACAAGGACTAAAACGGTGCATATAGATAAACGCCAAGCCGAATTAGTGAAAGCGATTTTTGTTCTGTATTCAGAGGGGCAAAGCACTTTTCAAGATATATCAGATTATTTATATGAGCGTGGTGTAAAAACTACTGGCGGTAAGCCGTACAGCAAAGACAAAGTAAAATATATCTTGAAAAACCCCTTTTATTACGGTCATTTCATGTATGGCGGCGAGATTTACGAGGGTAAACATACGCCAATTATTACCAAGAAACTTTTTGATAAAGTGCAGACCGTCATAGAACAACGAAGCCACCCAACAAAAGGCTTGATAGAACCGCAAGCCTACTGCGGTTTGCTGCGTTGCACCTGCGGAATGATGATAACTGCTGAAAACAAAATAAAACGCCAAAAGAACGGCAACCAGCATCACTATGTTTACTATCGCTGTACTCGTAAGAATAAGTCTGTTAAATGTATAGAGCCTGCGGTGCGTGCCGAACTTTTGGATCAGCAGTTATCTGATTTATTGGCTGGCTTCGCTTTGCCCCAAGAATACGCCGACAAAATGCGTGAAATGGCAACCAAAGACGAACTTGCCGATAAGTTGCAGATAGATAGCAAGATTGACGGCTTGAGAACAGAACTCACGCATTTATCCGAGAAATTACAAAGACTGCTGGACGGTTTTCTTGACGGCGTTTTAGAGCGTGAAGTTTACACGCAAAAGAAAGCCGAGATTATGAGCCAAAAGAAAACGCTGGAGGAACAAATGAGCGATTTTACTTTGGGGACTTTGGAGTGGGTTGAACCGCTTAATAATTGGCTCAACCGGGCGGTTTCTATCTATATAATCACTCATTCCGCCGACCAAAACGCCAAAAAGTCGCTATTGATAGAAATCTTTGGGTTGAACCTCATTCTCAAAAACAAAAATGTGGTCGCTCCCAGCGACCCAAAATCTCATTCCCCCCAAGAAAACATTTGGTTTGGCTTCCGCCAAACCCAACAAAAAATGACGGCAACGCCGTCAAATCTTGAAAAAAGTCTGTTTTTGGAGCCGACATCGGGATTTGAACCCGAGACCCCGATCTTACCATGATCGTGCTCTACCCCTGAGCTATGTCGGCAAGTTGACTCATCAGAAGATTGCGAAGCTTTGTATTGTGATAATATACTGTAACCACGCCATATTTACTTTTTTTTCGATATGTTCCAATGGACCCAGATATTGTAACTGTTATCTTGTAAAATTGCGAATCCTTCACTTTTAGCTCATTTTTCCAATAAGCCAAAGCCTCATCCGGGTTAATATCGGTGAAAATTTGAAGACCAAATCTTAAATGTTTTGGATCAATGCTATAAATGCTCACTAGGAAACTAACAAACGCTTTTATAAGTGAGGGATCTGTATTTCCTAGACGAACTGAATTTTTATCCGCTTTATTGCCCTCACCCCAAAACAAACCCATCCCAAGCCCGTATAATAGAATCTCCTCGGCTGTGGTCGGTTTTTTGAAACAAAAAGGATCTCCATTCGGATATCTTCGGATGTAATTCACATCTCTTCTTGATCTCTTTGGTATGTCATGTTTTAGCATCCAATAATTTACTTTATTGAGCGAGCAATGCAAAACATCTGCTATTTGTTGCATAGACAAGTTACGGTCCAGGTATAAATCTTCGAGTTCAGCTTCTGAGATAGTACCAATTATTTTACCCATATCCGAATTATAATATTCGTGGATAGTTGTTACAATTCTTTTAGATCATACATATCAAAACATCCACCATGAAGGCGGATTATAAGTATGGTGCTGGGAGTAGGATTCGAACCTACGAAGGCATAAGCCATCAGATTTACAGTCTGACGTGTTTGACCGCTTCACTATCCCAGCTTTGGAGCCATCTGTCGGATTCGAACCGACGACCTGCTGTTTACAAAACAGCTGCTCTAACCAACTGAGCTAAGATGGCACATTATTAAATTGTTCTTCTTAGAACTGTTACACTATACAAAAAATGATAGAATTAAGCAACTAGTCTTGCAATATCTGTATCTGAAATTAGTCCTGGAACCGGTTCTAAATCTGAGCCAGAAGACGACACTGCATTTCTAAACAAAACAGGTTGATCCTGAGATATTCCACCCCTATTGTTACGAGAACCATTTGATTCAGCAACAGATAGTTTTCCAATCATGATGACTTCATCAGATGGATAAATATTTCCAACTTTTCCGTTTAGCTTCTCGTGGGCTGCTAGCATTTTAGCACTGCCTGGTATCGGAGCAGGCAGAAGGCCAAGATTTAGTTGACCGTCGCATCCATGAGAAAGAAAAGCACCATCTTTTTGCTGAACCTGTTCTAAAATAGGAGCTTCAATTCCAGATTCAACCAATATACGCTGCGCGTCTTCGAGAGATTTAGTTTTGATGGTATAAATGTCGCCATCAATTTCACAATAAAAAAAGTGTTGGTCACCTTCAGTGCCACCTTGAGTTTCTGAATTTGCCATACTACCCCTCACTACAGCCATTAGAATGTAAATCTAAAAACTGCGCATTAGAACCGAATTATTGTTTTCACCCTACCCTTATATTGATTGTAACATAACCATTTTCGGGTGATAGCACTTACATCACTACTTTACGAGGCTGTTTGATGCTTGGCGCCTTCTGAATCTTGGCGGTTGCACGTTTCATGGCGCGTTCTATTTTTTTAGCGTCTTCATCGCGGCCAACTTTTTTATATGCATCAGCAACAAGGGTGTATGTCTGTCTGTTTGGTTGCAATTTTGCTGCGTGCTCTAGAGCTTCTACCATTCGCTTTTCATTACCAAGTTTTTCTTGTACTTTGGCGTAGGCAATGTAGCGAACGGGAACATCATCTTCGTCTTGCATGGCAGTTTCAAGCGTGTGGGCTGCTTTTTGGTACTCTCCTACTTCCATGTAAACCAAACCTAGGTTATTGAGTGTTGAAGCATTTGGTTCAAGGCTATGAGCGATTTCAAAACATTCAATAGCATGTTCGAAGTTGCGTTGCTTGGCATATAGAATACCGAGGCGGTTGTAGGCGCCTGCGTTACGTTCGTCGAAACGCAGTATGGTTAAAAGAGCGCGTTCAGCACGTAAAAATTTGTTTTCTTTTAAGCTGAGGAAGGCATCATCCCAGAGTTTTTGCAGTCGATCACCAACTTTCTTGGTGACTAGTTCTTCAGCTTCTGCTTCACTACCTGTAATATTGTAGATCGTCCAGCCACCGATTGCAGATATAAGTAAAAATGCGAGTATCATTGCAACTGCTAGTATACCACTGGGTAGTGGTTAGTGAATAGTAGGTTGGTGAATAGTTGTTAAGATAATTCAGCAAGTACAGGATGACGGAAACAGACGGGCTAGAGAACTTCGATTAATCGTGCGAGGTGAATTTTTGGATTCCCGGGAACTTTAGTGATATTAGTGATTGTTTGTTCAATAGCATCTGCTTGCCTGTTTAAACGCTTAAGTGCGTTGGGGTTTTTAGCCGAACTTTTCAAAAGCGCTTGAATAATTATTGAAAGCAGTTCGAGGAGTGTGTGTAGCCACTGTTTTTCAAAGTTATGTTCGATACATATTTTATGGCGGGTGTATTTATCACTTATGTAAAATTTCTTTGCTTCAGCTACTGTTTCCAGATGAGTCTCTAAAGCTTCGGGAGATTCTAACAGTGCATTAAGTGCACCTACCCTACCCTGAGTCGTCTGTACTAGGCTGTCAACTTCTTTTTGATCTAGATTGGGATGCGCCTGAATTATGTGTTCTAGTAGAAGGTCTTGTGGAGGATTATGAAGTGTAATGTTTTGAGCACGCGATTTAATTGTCGACAGCAAGTCTTCAGCACTTGGCGCCGTTAGAATGAAATAGGTGTTTTGTGGCGGTTCCTCAAGAAGTTTTAAAAATGCGTTCTGTGCTTCTATGCCCATTGTGTTCGCCTCTTTAATGATTACTGTCATATTCATGCCGGTGCGTGTTTGTGTGTAGAGTTCTCGAATTTGTTCTATGGCAATTGTATTTTTAGTGTCGAGGGCTTCAATGGTGTACGGGTTAGTTTGAAGCTGTTTTGCAAGCCAGAGTGCGGTAAAGTACTTACCCGTTCCTTCTGGACCCGAAAGTATTAACCCGTGTGTTGGGCGCTTAAGATAGTTGTTGAGCGCAGATTCGGTGCGGTTATGAAATATTGGCTTGGTCATTTTTGAAAGTGATTCATCTCGGTTGGTACTGGTGCTTCGAAAATACGGCGTTCTCGACTAGGGAGTGTTAGTTCAAGTTTGTGTGCGTGTAGCATTAGGCGCCCTGCGGATTCACCGCTGTAGAACTCATCACCGACAATAGGGCGCTTTAAATATGCCAGGTGTACTCGCAGCTGGTGTGTGCGACCGGTTTTTGGTGAAAGTTGAACAGTGCTGTATAGCGTTCCGTTTTTTCCTTCGTAAACGTCTAGCACCACAAAGTCAGTTTGCGCTGACTTACCATTAATCCCTGCTCTAAAAGTTGCAGGTTTTTTTGGGTTTCTTTCAATGGGAACGTCTATATGGCCTGTTTTTTCGGGTAATTCGCCACTAATAATAGCAATATATGTTTTCTTTACATTTCTTTTTGAAAACTGACCTTGTAGGTAATCTTGCGTTTCTTTATTTTTGGCACAGATAATTAGGCCGCTTGTTCCACGATCTAAGCGATGCACAATTCCCGCCCGATTCGACTGCCAAAAATCTTGTTCCTCGTCATTCCCGCGGAGGCGGGAATCTAGTACTATTTTTGTGTCTTCGACACTACTCTTTTGACTGGATTCCCGATCGGAGCCGGGAATGAAGCTGCAGTGTTGCCTTAAAAACGTAGCTATAGTTCCCTCTTTATTAAAGTCCCCTTTTGAATGGGTCAGTATGCCGGTTGGCTTGTTGAATACAATAACGTCGTCATCTTCATAAATAATTGGTAGCTCAATATCGGCCGCTTTGCGCTGAAGCTGATCAAGGTTTATAGCAATATCGTCACCCTGTCTAACTTTGTATTTTGCTTTTTCTGGTACCCCGTTCACAAGTACAGATCCGTTTTCAATAAGTTTCGTTAACGCAGACCTAGAATATTCGGGGTGTAGCAAAGTAGCCACCTTGTCTAGGCGCTCACCAATCTCAAATTTACCAATCGTCTCTTTGCTCACGTCTCTATTGTACTAGAGATGCGTGTGAAACGAGGAACAGTTTTGTAGTTATATTCTAGCTCTGCAGTAAAGTCTTCCAGAGTGCGTGTCTAAATGTTGATACCCTTCTTAGTCAGGCTATCGTCTGGATCGTAGTATAAAGGGGTGTAATGCACCAATATTGCGAAATCAGGTTCGTTTCGGGAAAGAAATAATACTTGATAAAGCTTTTTTTCTCTGGGGTGCTTTTGTAATGTTCGTAAATACCTTGAGTAATCACATCAGGCTCCAAAACCATTGGTTGTGAAGATCGTGTTTGCCTCATTTTGTTTATTGGCAACAAGATAGAAGTCAGTGAATTCCAGTTCTTTTATACCAGATAGTTTATCTATAACAGCTTCCTGGTGTTCTTTTGGCACAAACCAAACTACTTTTGTGTACCATGTTGCAACTGACACATCACCACAACGCTGACGAACAAAATCAACAATCTCTTTAGTTTCTGAAAGCTCAAATTCAAGCGCTACATGTTCAGCTCCCGGTAAAGATTCCTCGTTCTTAATCAAAGTATTCTTAACACGAATCTTTAATGGAAGAAATTGCTTTAAAGTTTTCAGTAGATCAAGTTGGTTTCGTATATCATTCACTGAAGCGCTGGGTATAAAAGTAAGTGTAAGATGTCTAAAGATGTCGTACTCATCGCCTTTGGGTTTTTGGCTAAACTGTTGTTCAACATTATCAAATAATGTTTCTTGTTCCGGAGATAGTCGTCCAAATATACCGAGTACTTTAATGGTATTTGATGACAACTCGAGCATTTACCGAAGGCCTACTGCTTTTTGAACTTTCAACAGCGTTTGATTGGCTATTTTGTTCATTTCTTCTTCTGAAGCCTTCAGCTTGGCAAGAAGTGTAGCTTCGTCTACTTGTGTAAGTTTGGCCTGGAAGTCGGTTAGAAACGCTTCTACGGCGTCTGCTGTGGCTTTTTTCAGTTCACCGTACTGAGATTGACCTTGATACTGATCAATAACTGTTTGTAGATCTTGTTCAGTGAATAAAGCTAGGATTTGCAGAAGATTACTTATTCCGGGTTGATTTTCTTGGTCGTAGTTAATAATTCCAACACTATCGGTAGTGGCGCTCATTAATTTCTTGGCTGCGGTCGAAGGATCGTCGCCGAGGAATATAACTCCCTTATCAGATTCGTCAGATTTACTCATCTTCTTAGTTGGATCCGCAAGATCTTTTATTCTCAGACCCTGATCTTTACCGAAGAATTCGTGCTGCTGCTTTACAGGTTTCGGAATTGCAAACAGCTCTTCGCCGAACTTGGTGTTAAGTCGCTGACCAAGATCACGTGTGATCTCAAGGTGTTGCGATTGATCATCTCCAACCGGTACGTAAGTTGCTCCGTAAAGTAAGATGTCTGATGCCATTAGTACCGGATAATCAAACAAACCAACAGTGACTCGGTCTGTGCCAAGCTTTGCTGATTTATCTTTAAATTGTGTCATTCGTTCCATTTCACCTATGCCGGTAAAGCTATTGAGTATAATGGTAAGTTCGCTGTGTGCTGGTATATAGCTCTGACGATAGATGTGGACATCTGCATTATCTAGCGGTAAACCGGCAGCCACAAAAAGATGCAGATTATGCATAATTTGCGCTTGCAGCTGGCTGTGATCAATTGGTGTAGTGAAGCTGTGAAGATCTGGTACAAAAAGATTAATCTGATATTCACCTGCATGCTTCTTAGCCATGTCTATTAGTGGCAGCAAAGCACCAAAAAAGTTACCGATGTGAAGATCGTTATTTGCACGAAGACCTGTTAATATTACTGGTTTATTCATATTGTTCTCCATTATATCTTAAATTCAAAGCCTTCCCCAAAATTGTATCTTTTTTGGTCAGGTTGTATGTATGTTCGTAGTAACTTCGGATCTCGCTCAATGCCACCATTGGTCTCGATGTAGCACTGTAGGATGGACATAAAGAAACTATGGCTTACGAGCACAACCACATTATCATCAACTATCTTTATAAGCTCGATGAGCCCATTAATTCGCGTAAATAATGCGTCTCTACTCTCTATTAAGTTGTCCGTCTCGAATGCATCCAAAAAGCCACTCCTGACAATACTGCTTCCTAATCGATTAAATTGCTCCTCGGAACCATAACTTTTTAAGTCGAAAGTAACTTCATTTAGTAGTTCTGATTTTAGTATACGGTGATCGTCGGATAGTAGTCTCGCCGTGTCAACTGAACGTTTCTTTGTTGAACAAATAACAATTCCACTCTCGAGTCGTTCAGTAGTCGCACCATAATCTATTGGTGGATCTGTCATGCCAAGGGCCGAGAGACGATAGCCTTTATACCTACTGTATTTACCGTTAAGAGTAGGGTCATAGCTGAGTACCTTGATAACTTTGATGTTTCTCATTTTTGATATACCCTGACGCTACTTTTAATTACTGGTGTGACTTCTAAGCACGTCCTCTCGTCGTTTGGCAAACAGTATTTATTAATGCTCTGGAACAATGATGCATTAACAGTGTCGTGCACTATAGTGCAGCTTGTCGTATCCTGCCCCATCAGTCTACCTAGTACAAGATATTGTGCCATGGTTCGGAGAGTTCTATTTATTAAAAACTGTTTGTCGTTAGCCTTGTCGTTACCGTATAGTCTTCTATACAAGGCGAGCCTAGCGGCTATGTCAGTCTCAACTCTTGCAAGCTTACCTTGTTGATACCTTTGTTCAAGTGTTTGGGTATAATCACTCTCCAAATCTGTAAACTTACTCCTTGAGAACAGTTTAAAGAAACTAGATGATACAAACTTTCCGATTTTGTAGGTTTCCTCTACGGCACTCAACATTTCTTTTGTCGCAGCCACACTTTCGCTACATTTCGCTAAAAAGCTGTCTTCGTCACTCTGGAAGTATTTTTCACAGAAGAATTCATCAGTTGCCTCTGTGTCTGCGAGTAGCACCGTACATCTAAACGGGACGCCAAAGATACTCCATTCTTCTAAACAGTGCTGTATTCCTTTCAATCTGGAGCTGAGTAAGTAGCGGTACGCCTCCGCCTACATCTTCGAAGGTGTAGGTATTGCCGTCATTGCTATAGTCGGGACAACTTCCGATATATATACTTAAGGGGTTCTCCGTATCTGCCTGTTCCATACGCCTGGTTAAGCGTCTAACATCTTTATCTGAGATGCAGTCATCACTTAAACCCAATTTACTTTTCAATTCATGTGCTTTCATAATATGTACCTTTGTCATTATTGTGTAATAAAAAATCGCCTGTTTAGTGGCGATCTTTTCGATATATTTGTTATGTGTTATTTCAAATTTGCAAACACACGGAAGAAACCGCCACAAAAGTGTCGGTATACCAAGAAGTATTGTTTATGTGTGTCATATTTAACATGAATATTATTATATCATACTTGTCAAATTTGTAAAAGGGTTAGATCGAGCCCGCCGTGAAGATGAATGTTATGTAGGTTATGGCTAGAATAGCAAGACAGCCTGTGTAGAGTGCGTGGTGTTGATACCATGATTTACGTACTTTACGGGGCAACTTTACGTAGTGCCAGTGAGTAAGCGCTGCAACCAGTAATACGCTGAATAATATTGTAAGCGTAATAACGCTATACGGGTTACCAAGTGCTTGTATGCGAGCTGGGTTCGCGAACACCTCGCTACTATACATAGATGCTGCGTTAGTTATAGAGCCCGTTGCAACGCCTGCAACCAGACCTTCTTGCTTGGGGGCGCCGAAGAGTGCTACTACCAGCGTGGTTGCTTGCCCTTTTATAGTGCCGTTAACAACTGCCACACCGATATTTTCATAGTTGCTACCCATAACATTTGCTTTGTGTGGAGGTGAATTCATCCAGGCGGTGGTGACGCCTTCTGATGTCGTGAAGTCTTTGGCTAGATTTTCACCAGCGAATTGATATTTATATCCGGCTTGGTCAAACCAGTTCCACGGCGCTATACCTGCTGGTGAATCGTGCGACCAGTAGTTGTTAGTGAACATATCTTCTGCTTTTAGACTGGCTGCGGAGTTTAGTTTCTGATCAACTGAAAGAGGTTTCAAACCCTGGCTTTCTCGAAGAGAATTTAGATTTGTAACTACCTTTTGGGCTGAGACATTAGTAGCGTAACCAAGGATTTTAGGCTGACCAGTAGTTTTAACGTTGTAAATAAGCTGTAGCCCAACAAGAAGTAGTGCAACTGCAATTAAACCACGTGCTCTAAGTAGGTATGGGTGAAAACGGTTTTTAGAACTCGGCAGTAGCCATATATCAAGGATTGTACGCTTCTTCATGTTTGAACCGGAAATCCAGCAGACTAGATGTCCGTGATCTTTTTTGCACTGTATTTTGCTAGCTGAGGTATATTTTCGTTTTGTCGCCATGTTGAACCATTACGCGTGTTTACAGATACAAGTATATCATGCTTATGTTGTAACTACGGCACATATTACCGGCTATTCGGTGCCCTGGCGTCGTCGCGCAAGTAGGAACCAAGCTATGATTGTTCCAATAGCGCCCGATGCAATAAGTAACCACAAAAGTCCCTTTGAAATACCTGATTTGGTATTCGCTCCGGCAAAGTTGGCTGCTTCATTGGCAAATGTATCTTGAGCACCAAGTACTTCACCATCTGCATTGTCTGCTACTTCAGTTACCGGTGTTTCGGTTGTTGGCACCGGTGTTACAACACCATCGTTTATAAATGCAGGTACAAAATTCTGAAAAAAAGTTGTTACGGGTGTGGTTGTAGTCCCTGATTGTTGGGGTTGCGTGGGTGGGGGCGTAATTACAATTGCCGGCTGTTCTTCCTCAAGAGCTACAGTTGTATCAATGGTGACCTTTATACGAAGTATTGGCGAACTTGTGTGGCTAGAGTTGTCTTTTGCCAAAGCATTTAGACAGTATTCACCGTTCAGGCCGCTAGTATCGAAGGTTGCCGAATACGTTGATCCACTGCTGGTATTACTAATTTCAATGCGCTGTTGGGTCCCATTGCCGTCGCACTGTCCATCAAGAACTCTTGGTTCGGAAATGTAGAATTTAACATATTCAATACCGTTGCTATCTGTTGCGTCAGCTGTAACTTCGATTGCATCACCGTAGATTGGTTCAGGCGTAGTTATCGCAAAGTTTGTTAGCACGGGACGTGTTGCATCAATAGTGAACGGTAGACTGACTATGTCGTCTTTTCGATTATTCGCCTTTGTGAAAGTAGTGGTTTTAGCTGTGTAAGTACCTTCTGCTAATGGTATCCATGCAGGATAAGTAGTGCCACTGATAGTCTGCTCTATTGCTTCCTTAACATCACACAAAAGGTAGTTGCCAGCTTGCCTCAGATCACATTGGTCTCTTAAGACTGCAAATTTATTACCATTTACCTCGCTGATGAGGTGTTTAAACTGGTTGAACTGATCGTCAACACGTACGCGTATTGGGTTATCACTTGTGCGGAAAATGTTATTAGTCAATGATGGTGTTGCGTATACTGCCCATGGTGAATCAATAGAGTATACATCGGCATCCCCAGTTACGGGGTACCAAACACCATAGACCCGATATTCAGCAGTCAGATTATATAAACCAGCTGGCAAGGCGGTTGTAACACGGAACTGTTTATCGCCTTGTGCATTTGGCCATTGGGCAGTCTGTAGGTGTTCGTATCCAGCAATATGAGGAAGAGTATTTGTGCCAGTAAAGTTGAATCTTACAGCATCAGCCGCGCCTGGTACACGTACTGCTCCAGATAAATCACCGGCATTATCGGTGCGGACATACTTTGGCGAACCTAGAAATTGTGAGGTACCGCCACTAAATGCTAACTCAAAATTATATTTAAAATTTTCGCTCGATGTTGCTAAATAGACATTGTCGTAAAAGGTTGTGCTAATACCGTCGGTACGTAGATACAGGCTTCCGAAAGCTGCATTATCAACGGCAGTGATACGAGCCTCGGGGAATGCTTCAATAATATCGTTCCATGTGCGTGATTCTGAAGTGTTGCCGTCGGGCCACTGCGTAAATGCACCTGTAACCATGCGAGACCATTGCCAACTGCTGTTACTAGCTACAGCTTCTTGAGTACTCCAGTTATTTGCTGTATTACCGACTGGAATGTACACCAATCTACCTTGCCAACCTGTTAGCCCGGCATGGTTAAAATCGACATCTAGGTTAATGTAGGCTTTACCTGGAGAATCGGTATATACATCAAAACCGAGCGCAGCAATATCAGTAAGTTTTGTGCCAGAATATTGTAAACTAGCAAGATTCCAACGCTGGCTAGTATCAGCTGCGTTTAGTCTAGCAGCTCCCCAGTTGCCTATCGAAGGTTGCGGGTTGGCAATAATTTCATGATTTTCATTCCCAGAAGGATTTGCTACGTTAGTGTTATCGTTCTGGTAGGTCCAGGTTGTCATAGTGTTTGCAAGATCAGACTGTTTCACGATCTGATTGACTTGCGGTGCTGCAGCTGGTGGAGCGGGGGCGGTACCATTACTGGCGCCCTTTGTAGTATTGGGGTTTGATCGAATCTCAAATATGGTGCTTGCATCGTATTGTCTAGCATAACTTTCACCACTACCTAGACTTGGATATGTCACGGTGTCTACATCTGTAGCATTTGTAGTAGTTTCAAGCTGGAGAGTTGCACCGCTATTAACGAGACTTATACTTGTTGTTTTTTCTCTAATTAGATATCCATAAGGATCAATTGTTGTTCCACTTGCAAAGACGCCGCTGAAGTTACCTGAAGTTTGTCGAATACGCCAGTCGCTCATGTCTACCGCTGTATTGGTTGGGTTGTATAACTCTACCCATTCGATCTCTCCGGTCGCGGGATTGGCAACGATTTCGTTTATTACTACATGGCTGGTTACGGCCGTAGCGTTGGTTTTTGCAGGCGCAAGTATTGAACCGGCGCTGAATACAGGACTCATTAGCACGAGAAGCGTTGCAAAAAATGTCGTTATTTTTTGGTTGAGGCTTTTTGTTAAACCTACTTTATGACGGTACACCATATTACTCCTCGCACTACATAGTTTAGCTAGCTTCAACATAACATAATAATTTTGAGACTACAATAATGTTGATCGGGTTACTGCTGTAATGGCATGTTATATTAAGATACCTCCGAATTTTATAAGACTGTATATGCCTATAAAATCAAGCAGGTAACAGATACAAAGTATCTTCCAACGTTTCAAATGGCCGATACCCATAAGGGATAGCCCCAGCTCATCTGGAGTTGGGAGCATTACCAAAAAAGCGCCGAATGCTGTAATCACGTGACGTAACCAGCTTTTTTGTAGTTTATTTACTCTTCTTCTAATTTTTAGTTTTCGGGCTAAGGGGCGCATTTCTACTGCAATTTCGTCTTCAATGAAACGTAATATGATCCAGTCGCCCAGTACTGATCCAAGTGAAGCTACGAAAACTAATGTAAGAGGATCAACGTTATCGGCTACGGAAAGCAGTAAGACTATAGCTGGAGCAACTGTGAAAGAAGAAACAAGCATTGTGCCGCCTATAAAGCCACCAATGTACCTTTGGTCTTGGAACCATTCTAGAATAATGGCAATTGCCGCAGTATCGAATATAAGTATTGTGAATATAATAACTAAAATAGCAAGCAAAGTGTGCTTGTAGTTAAATCTAATCCATTTTTTATGCAATTTTTGTATCATGCGAGCTACTTTTCTATATTCGAGTATACCGTAAAACAAAAAACTCCCCAAAATGAGGAGTTCGATGTTGCTGTAAAGGTTGCTTAACGTTTCGAGAATTGTTCTTTTCGACGTGCGCCCTTGAGACCAGGTTTGTTTCGCTCTTTTTGACGTGAATCTCTCTTGAGCAATCCACCCTTTTTAAGTGTTGTGCGAAGATCGTCGTTCATTGCGCTAAGTGCTTTGGCAATAGCAAGCTTGCTTGCACCGATTTGCGCATGGTGACCACCACCTTCGATCTTCAGGCTGATATCAAAGTTGTCAGTCTTCTGAAGAATACGGAGTGGTTCCATCAGTTCGAATACGAATGCTTCGTTGCCATTGAAGTATTCAATAGCAGGTTTTTCATTCACAGTTACTACACCTTTGCCACCTGTTAGGCGAACTCGAGCTGTAGCACTCTTACGACGGCCGAGGCCATAAAAATAGTCGTTCTTAGCCATGTTTAACCTCAATCTTTTCAGGCTTCTGTGCGGCATGTCCGTGGTTTTCATCTACAAAAACACGAAGACGTGCAAGTCGCTCAGGAGCAAGCTTATTCTTTGGTAGCATTCCCTTTACAGCTAGTTCAATAACATTGGCAGGATCTTTTTCAAGTTTCTGTTCAAGTGTCATTTCTCTCATACCGCCTGGGAATCCACTGTATCTGTAGTACTTTTTGTCGGCTAACTTATTGCCGGTTACAACAAGCTTAGCTGCGTTGGTAACGACTACGTAATCACCACAATCAATATGAGGAGTGTACATAGGTTTGTTTTTACCAGTTAAGTAGGTTGCAATAACTGTTGCAATACGTCCTAGTGGTGCTTCGGAAGCATCAATAAGAATCCAACGTCGGGTGACTTCAGAAGGTTTTGCAGAGTATGTCTTATTCATTATTTATCTCCTTTAGCTGGAGCTTTTGCTGCCGGTTTTGCCGTAGCCTTGGTTGCTGGCTTCTTTGCAGTAGCTGCTTTTTCGGGCTTTGCATTAATGTCATCGACAAAACTGATGCGGGCCATCTGGGTATTGTCGCCGCGTCGAAGTGCGGTTCGTTCGATACGAAGGAATCCACTAGTACGCTTCATAGCAGGTGCAATTTGTTCTACAAGCTTGTGGGCTGCAGGAACGCTAGCAAGCGTGCTAACGAGCATACGGCGATTATGTAGATCGCCCTTGCGTGCTTTGCTAACTAGTTTTTCAAAATTCGGTCGAAGCTCTTTAGCTTTTGGAAGTGTAGTTTTAATACTACCGTGTTCAATAAGCGCAATCGAAAGACTGCGAATCAAAGCGCGACGCTGATCTCGCTCTCTTCCAAATTTACGACCCTTATATCCGTGACGATGCATTTAGAACTCCAACTCTGCCATTTTGTCTTTAACTTCATCAAGTGCTTTGCTGCCAAAACCTTTGAGCTCGCGTAGTTCAACTTCGCCGAGAGTAACAAGATCACCAATAGTCTTAATACCGTTGTTGAGTAGTGCGTTAGCAGTTCTAGCAGCTAGGTTGAGATCTTCGATAGGAGTCATGAGTTCTGCGGTTTCTTCGTTAGCTCCTGAGTGCGCAAATGGCTGTGCAGCGGCTACGGTTGTACTACCAGCTAGCGCTGTGTACTGATTAACTAAAATCGCTGATGCTTGTTCAAATGCCTCACGTGGGCTAATTGAGCCGTCGGTATCAACAGTAAGAAGCAGCTTGTCGAGATCAGTCATTTGACCGACACGAGTGCTTTCTACTTTGTAGCGTACTCGGAGTACTGGGCTGAAGATAGCATCTACGGCTATCATGTCGCTTGGGCGACTTTCAGCTGGTGTAGCTTCAACGGTACGGTATCCACGACCAGTTTCAACAACAATGTCCATTACAAATGGTTTGCTACTATCAAGAGTTGCAATCAATTGATCAGGGTTTACTACTTCAACTTGGTCAGTAGTCTTAATGTCTGAAGCGGTGATAGCACCTTTTGTCTTCTTTTCTATACGAACTGTTTGTGGTTCGTCAGAAAATACTCTGAATCTTACCTGTTTGAGGTTAAGCATGATGTCTACGACATCTTCTTTTACACCATCAACAGTAGTGAATTCATGAGTTACACCTTCAATTTTGAAGGCTGAAACTGCAGCACCGGCGATGCTAGAAAGCAATACACGACGTAGGCTGTTGCCGAGAGTCATGCCGTAACCGGTGTGAAGTGGCTCAATAACGAATGTAGCACTTGTTGCTGAGTGGTCGTCTACTGAGGCTAGTGATGGATTGTGAATCATTTTTGACATAGTATTTAGCTCCTTATACTTAGCGTGAGTAGAACTCAACGATTAGTTGCTCATTAATATCTGGTTCTGCTTCTTCTCGAGTTGGTAGACCAGTGATCTTGATAGTTTGCTTCTTAACATCGCTAGTAAGCCAACTTAGTGACGGTTGACTAGCAGCTGCATGGATTTCAGCAAGTTCTTTGAAGTATGCGTTGTTTGTACTCTTGCTACGTACAACAAGTTCATCACCTTCAGAAACACGGATTGAAGGAATGTCAACACGCTTGCCATTTAGCATAAAGTGGCCGTGGCCAACAAGCTGACGTGCGGCGCGTCGTGAGGTTGCAAAACCAGCACGGTATACTGCGTTATCCAAGCGTCGTTCTAGAAGCTGAAGTAAGATTTGGCCAGATTGACCTGAAGAACGGCTGGCTTCCTTCATTAAGTTGCTGAACTGCTTTTCTAGAAGACCGTACAAACGTCGTACCTTCTGCTTTTCACGAAGCTGGAGCGAGTAACCACTTGGTTTACTCTGCCTTCCGCCGCCGTGCTGGCCAGGTATGTTTGTTCGCCGTGCCATAATTTTATGCGCCTTAGGATGCAGTGCGTATCCTTCACGGCGACTTTGCTTAACAATTGGAGATCGATCTCGTGCCATGATTAAACCTTTCGTGCCTTTCGTGGTCGAACCCCACCGTGTGGAACACCAGTTTTATCTGTAATTGATTCAACATCAATTCCAACAGTTGACGTAGCTCGAATAGCAGCATCACGACCTTGACCAATACCGTTAAGGTAAATATCAACGCTATGGAGGCTATTATTTTGCTTAGCGGTAGTTAGGGCTTTTTCGCCTGCAACTTGCGCTGCGTACGCTGTACCTTTTTTACTTCCACGGAAACCGCAGGCGCCGGCGCTAGCTGTTGCAATTACTTCACCTTTTTTGTCGGTGATAGTAATAATTGTGTTGTTGAAGGTTGCCTTAACGTGCAATTGGCCCGAAGGCACAACGCGCTTTGCTTTCTTCTTTTTAACTGTAGTAGTTTCTGCCATAATTATTCAGTCCTAATCTTACGTCTTAGACGCAGCCTTCTTCTGTGTGCCGCCCACTGCTACACGCTTACCTCGTTTTGTACGACCATTTGTACGAGTTCGTTGACCATGTACTGGTAAACCTTGTTTATGACGTACTCCGCGGTAGCTCTGAATGTCTTTAAGACGTTTGATGTTACCGGTAACAATACGCTGTAGATCACCTTCAACAGTGTAGTTCTTGTCGATCTCAGTTCGAATTGCGTCGAGCTCAGCTTCTGTAAGATCTTTAACACGAGTTGTTGGATCAACTTTTGTAGTTGCAAGAATAGCCTTTGAATGTGTTGGGCCAATGCCATACACATATGTAAGACTAATCTGCACTTGCTTTTCGGTTGGAATAGTTACACCTGATATTCGTGCCATAACTAACCCTGCCTCTGCTTATGCTTAGGTTTCTTCTTGTTGATGACATACAGTCTGCCTTTACGGCGTACTAGTTGGTCATCTGGACTAATCTTTTTGACGCTTGCACGTACCTTCACGTAAACTCCTTACGTATAGATTAATTTGATGATTATGATTTGCGGTAGGTGATTCTGCCCTTTGTAAGATCATAAGGGGTTAACTCAACCGTAACGCTATCGCCAGCAACGAGTTTGATATAGTGCTTTCGCATTTTACCAGCCACGTGAGCGATGATCTGATGGCCGTTCTCGAGTTCTACGCGAAACTGAGCACCTGGAAGCGCTTCAATTACTTTTCCTTCGAGTTGGATTACTTCCTTGTTTACAGCCATAAGTTACAAAGATTGATTATACAGAAGTCAACAGATAAAGTAAATACCCCAAATTTGTTTCAACATTTGACGTAATTTAGAGTTTTGTGAAAATAGTACTCATTAGGTAACTTGAACTTGGAATAAAAACAAATAACGACACCATGCTGTTCAGTAACCAGATGGTTAAGTGCTTAGAATTATAGCCCTTAATAGCTTCTTTATATCGAAAAATGAAAGTAATTATAAAAATCCCGGGAAGCGATAGTACTAAAAATACCAAAGGAGTTGTTACACTTTGACTTATTGAACAGGTTTGATACTGGCATGAATTTCCTGTAGTAATTAATACACTAATCCAAAAAATAATAAATAATATCGGTAATATAACCGAAATTATCATAGAAAGTACAATAACTAGAGACAACTTGTACCTCAATTTAGAACTTAATATACCTGATATTGAAATAGCGAAGTTAAAAAATGATATTACAGCAATAAAAATTATTGGAAGATACCAAATATACATACGATAATTTTACCACAACCGCCTGCAATTTTTAGTAGTCTTGGTCGTATGTGACCATCAAAGCGCGGGATTCAAACTGGCGCAAGGTTTCTAGGGCTACGGAAACTACAATAAGGAGTCCGGTTCCACCAATAGTCAGTGAGGTTGTTCCTAAGATTCGCTCAACAAATAGTGGTAGTAATGCTAGTAACCCAAGGCTCGCTGCACCAAATAGGTTAAGGTGACTTACGATCTTAGAAAGATACGCCTGAGTTTGATCGCCAGGACGGATATTTTCAATAAAGCCGCCTTGTTTAGAGAGGTTTTCGGCAATCTCTTTAGCGTTAAATACTATGCTTGTGTAGAAGTAAGTGAACACGAAGATTAGCGTGAAGTAAACCAGCGGGTACACGTAGGTATTAATTGGGTTACTGCTAAGATTTTGTTGCTGACCTGGCTGTGCAAACCAGATGGTGAGGTTTTTACCAAGTTCGGCAATCCATGGTGTTGAATTGCTAGAAATAAGCTGACCAACAAACTGTGGGACGCTTAGAAAGGCAACAGCAAAGATTATTGGTATAACACCTGCAGTAATTAGTTTTACTGGTAAGATAGTTCCTACGCCACCATACGCCCTGTTTCCTTGAACGCGTTTAGCATAGCTGACACGAATAATGCGCTGCGCTTCGTTAAGCTTAACAACCAAGAAAGTTACAATTATAGTCGCCAGAATGATGGCACCGGAAATTGCTGCTCCTTTACCACTAATTGGTAGCGTGAACCATCCGAAAACATTAAAGTTGGCTTGATCAGCTGCAACAGTATTAACTAGAGTTGTAGCAGTGCCTGGTAGCTGTGAGACGATACCTGCGAAGATAAGCAAGCTGATACCATTACCAATACCCTGTTCGGTTATTAATTCACCTAGCCACATAAGAAGCATTGATCCACCGGTTAATGTGGCAACCATCAGAACCCACTGGAATGGAGTTGTATTGGCAGTAATGTCTATACCTAATTGACCACCAGCCTGCTGTCTAATAAGCAAAATCAATCCTACTGACTGCACAATTGCTAGCGGAACAGCTATCATACGTGTCCACTGATTAATCTTGCGTCGTCCACTTTCACCATCTTGCTGTAGCTCTTCGAGCTTCGGGAATGCTTTAGTTAGAAGCTGCATAATAATAGAAGCATTAATGTACGGACCTAGACCCATTAACATTATTGAAAGGCTTGAAAGGGCACCACCAGAAAGCAAGTCAAAAAAGCCCAGGAGCTGTTGTGAGCTAAAGATGTTGTTGATGAGTTGTTTTAACTGTGTCGGTTCAGCAAGTGGCACTGGAATGTGCGACAGCATACGAAAAATAACTATAAGTAATAGAACAATCGCAATACGTTTTTGCATGTCTTTGTTCTTCAACGATTTCAGAATTGTCTTCCAACCCACGGATGTTCCCCTCTTTTTGTAATTATCTCAAGTATATCAGAATAGTCAGTTGCTGCGGTACTACCGAGCAAAAAAAGACGTAACCCGTAGGTTACGCTTCTTCTTCAACAGCTTGGCGCTGTGGAACTGCCACCTGTTCAAATGAACCACCAGCTTTTTCAATAAGTTCAACAGCACTTTTGCTGGCTGATTGAGTCTTGATTGTAAAGGCTTTGCTAACTTCACCGCGAGTAATAATTTTTACTGCATGAAATGGTGTGGCAATAAGGCCAGCTTCTGTAAGTGTAAAGTTGTCGATAGCTTTTCCAGAAACAAGTTGTAAATTTTCTGTGTAAACAACTTGAGCCTTGGCGCGCTTGCTTTTAAAACCTTTAAGCTTAGGAATACGCATCATCAAAGGGTTTTGACCACCTTCAAATCCTGGACGTAGTTTCTTACCAGTTCGAGCCTTCTGACCCTTGGTACCACGACCAGCAGTTTTACCTTTACCAGCACTAATACCTCGACCTACGCGGGTTTTAGACTGTTTCTTCTGCATGTCTAGTTCATGAAACTTCATTATTTGTCTCCTTCAGCTTTGGCCTTAGTCGCAGGCTTTTTAGCTTTGGTAGCTGCTTTTTTTTCAGGAGCTTCATCGGTTGTTGTCCATTCGCTCTTTGGTTTAAGTTGCTTTAGGGCTTCAATTGTAGCGTAAGCGGCGTTTACCTTATTGGTGCTTCCAAGTGATTTCGAAAGCACGTTGTGAATTCCTGTAACGTTCAAGATTGCTCGAACGGTACCACCAGCAATAATACCGGTACCAGGTGCTGCAGGCTTTAATAGAACCTTTGCGCCACCAATTTTAGCGTAAACATCGTGTGGAATAGTTGCGTTAAATATTGGGATTTCCATTAAGTTCTTCTTAGCTACTGATGTAGCCTTAGCTACGGCTGCCTGAACATCGCCACCCTTACTTACACCAACACCAACGCGTTTTTTTCCGTCGCCTACAACAACAAGTGCCTTAAAGCGGAATCGACGGCCACCTTTAACAACGCGTGAAACACGGTCGATGTTAATTACAACTTCGTCAAATTCTTTTGGTTCTTCAACTCGTGGTTGTCTGAAATCTGCCATATTAGAACTCCAATCCATTCTCGCGAGCTGCATCGGCAAGTGCACTCAAACGTTTTTGATATGATCGGCCGTTGCGATCAAATACTACCTTAGTAATTTTAGCTTTAGTAGCTTTTTTGGCAATGTCAGCGCCAACAAATGCGCATAATTCGCTCATAGTACCTTTAGCTGTTTTACTTTGTACAGTTGTACTAGAAACAAGTGTTTTACCAGCTACGTCATCAATAATCTGCGCACTAGCGTGGCGGTTGCTAATATGCACGCTAAGACGTGGTCGATCTGCTGTGCCGGTAACGGTGCTTCGTACACGATTCTTACGAATCACTTTGTTATCTCGTTTGTGATCAAGACGATTCATTATTTCGCTCCTGTCTTTCCAGCTTTGCGGATGATGTGTTCGCCTTCATATTTAATACCTTTACCCTTGTAAGGTTCTGGCTTCTTGAACGCACGAATATCTGCTGCCACTTGGCCAACTTGCTGTTTACTGATTCCTTGTACTGAAATGTTTAATTTATCAACACCAAGTGTAATACCTTCAGGTGCTGTAAATTCAACGGGGTGTGAAAAACCAAGGTTGAGCACCAAGGTGCTACCTTGCAAGGCAACCTTGAATCCTACACCATTAACCTCTAGCTTCTTTTCAAAGCCTTTTGTTACACCAACAACCATGTTGTTGATGAGTGAGCGCATTAAACCGTGCTGTGAACGTGAAATTTTTTCATCACTGTTTCGAGCAACGTTAAGTACGCCGTCTTCAATTGTTACTGTTACGTGGGGCAATAGTTTTTCTTCTAGATTACCTTTAGGTCCGGTAACCTTAACAAGATCACCATCGACCGTAATTGTCACGCCAGCAGGAATTTCTACTGGTAGTTTTCCGATTCGACTCATATTATTACTTCCTTATCCTTAATATACTTTACAAATTACTTCACCACCAAGACGCTGCTTGGTTGCTTCAAAACCGCTCATCACACCTTTACTGGTAGAGATTAAGACGATACCTCGACCGCTTTTAACGCGAGGGATTTCGTTAACAGCGGCGTACATTCGGCGACCAGGTGTGCTCATTCGTTTAATTTCAGTAAAACGAACTGGCGTACCTTCTTCAGCAATAGTTATGATGATTTGGTTGCGTGGCGTACCTTTTTCAATCGTAACGTTTTTGAGGAACCTGTTCTTAACAAGCTCGCGAGCAATTGTTTCTTTAATGTTTGAATGCGGTAGTCGCACTTCGTTCTTGCCAACCTTGGCAGCATTACGAATTCGAGTTAGCATGTCTGCAATTGGGTCTGTTGATACCATACTCATCCTTTCTACCAGCTAGCCTTAGTTATGCCTGGGATTTCACCTTGGCTTGCATGTTTTCTAAACGCAACACGGCTTAAACCGAAGGTTCGCATGTATCCACGAGGACGTCCAGTTTCACCACAGCGGTTTTTATGACGTGTTGGACTGCTGTTGCGAGGTAGTTTGGCAAGACCGTCAAGATCACCAATCTTCTTCAGTTCAGCACGTTTTGCAGCATACTGTTTTATCATTTTTTGTCGCTTAAGGTCGCGAGCAATTGCAGATTTCTTAGCCATTACTGATTCTCCTTCTGCTTGGTTTTTTCAAATGGAATTCCAAAGCTTTCAAGTAGCGCTCGTGAGTTTTCAGGAGTACCGTTTTTGATTACAAAGTTGATCTGAAGTCCGTGTAGTTGGGCAATATCTTCAAAGGTGAGTTCAGGAAAGACAGATTGTTCAGTAAGACCGAGGCTAAAGTTACCCTGAGGGTCAAAAGCTTTTACGCTAACACCGTGGAAGTCGCGTACACGTGGAAGCACAATATTAGTAAGACGATCAACAAATTCATACATACGATCACCACGAAGTGTTACTTTCATACCAATAGTATTCATGCCAGCACGAATTTTAAAGCTGGCAATTGATTTTTTAGCAATCACTTCAACTGGCTGTTGACCAGTAATTTTACGTAGAGTTGTTCGTACAACTTCAAACATACGTTTGTCGTCTTTGCTACGACCAAGTCCAACGTTAATAACAATCTTCTCAAGTTCAGGAACTTGGTGAAGATTTTCTAGGCTCAGTTTTTCCTTCAGATCGCTAGCGATACTGGTTTTAAACTGAGTCTTCAGACGTGGCGCTAATGTAGCGCTCGTATCTTTACTCATGAATCTATCTCCTTATTATTTGCTTGACGATATACTCGTACTTTAGAACCATCTTTCTTAATAGCGTAACCAACACGGCTAGTCGCATCTTTCTTACCATCTTGAAGTAGGGCAACTTTACTAGCATCAATAGCCTGGTGTACATCAACAATACCGCCCTGTGGTGAAACCATGCTTGGTTTTACGTGGCGCTTAACAATGTTAATACCTTCTACCTTTACGGCATTTTCTTTTGGTAGGACAGCTACGATTTTGCCTGTTTTGCCCTTAAAGCTACCGGTGATAATTTTAACGGTATCACCTTTTTTAATTTTCATTTGTGACATATTAAAGTACCTCCGGTGCTAAGCTGATAATTTTACTATAGCCAGCTTCTCGAAGTTCACGAGGTACGGGGCCGAAAATACGAGTTGCCTTTGGTTGTTTGTCGTCGCCCAGAATAACTGCCGCATTTTCGTCAAAACGAATGGTTGAACCATCTTTTCGACGAATTATGTTAGTGGTTCGTACAACAACAGCTTTTACAACTGATTTCTTCTTCACGTTACCAGTTGGACTTGCGCTCTTTACAGTAGCAACAATAACATCACCGACATGCGCATAGCGTCGTCCTGTGCCACCAAGAACACGGATACACAAAATTTCTTTTGCACCGCTATTATCGGCAACCTTTAGTCGAGATTCTTGTTGGATCATGCTACCACCTCTTCGGCTGCGCCTTCACGTCGTTCAACAATTTCGTCAAGCTTCCATGTTTTAGTCTTGCTGACTGGTCGTGTTTCTGAAATTGCTACTTTATCACCAAGTTTTGCTTCGTTCTTTTCGTCGTGCGCCTGATACTTCGTACTCACCGTATATTGCTTGCGGTAAATAGGATGAGTTACGCGGCGTTCAGTTTTAACAACAATAGTTTTGTTTTGAACATCTGATACAACTGTACCGATCATACGTCGTGCCATATTACTTCTCCTTCTCCTGGTTTACCTGCTCAGCTGCAATAGTATGAGCTCTGGCAATTGATTTTTTAATAACACCATGTTGGTGAGTCTGCTTTTCTTTGTTTGTAGAAATTCCAAGATGCAACTGCTTAAACGAAGTTTCTAGTTCTTCTACGTACTGCTGAAGTTCAGCTGGTTTCTTTGCACGCAACTCTTTGACTGTTAGGGTTTTAAGCTTCATTATGCTTGCTCCCTTACAACAAACTTAGTCTTTACTGGCAACTTGTGTGAAGCAAGTCTCATTGCTTCACGTGCTTGTTCTTCGGTTACACCACGACCCATTTCAAACAAAACGGTTCCTGGTTTAACTTTAGCCACAAAGAATTCTGGATTACCTTTACCGCTACCCATTTTCACATCTTGTGGTTTCCGGGTTACGGGTGTGTGTGGGAATATACGAATCCATACTTTACCACCACGTTTGATGTAGCGAGTCATAGCCTGTCGAGCAGATTCGATCTGACGAGAGGTAATACGCTCAGCTTCGGTAGTCACTAGACCGTAATCACCAAAGGCTACGTAGTTTCCACGAGTGGCAATACCATTGTTCTTGCCCTTGCGAACTTTTCTAAATTTAGTCTTCTTAGGTAGTAACATATTTTATGCCTCTCCCTTGTAGATCCAAACTTTAACGCCAATGATACCGGCACCTGGATACTTAGCGCGAGCTGCATGATAATCAATATCAGCACGAATTGTATGTAGTGGAACACTTCCTTCGCTATGCTTTTCACGGCGACTCATTTCAGCACCCATCAAACGTCCTGCAACTTCAATTCTGATGCCTTTTGCACCGGCGCGCATAGTTGCAGCAGCGGTCATCTTAACAGCACGACGGAAGGCGATACGGCGTTCTAGCTGACGAGCAATGTTTTCAGCAACAAGTTTTGCAGAAAGTTCTGGTCGTTTAACTTCTTCAATATTAACGCGAACAGTAGTTTCAAAGATCTTTTCACAGAGTGTTTTGATTTCCTGCGCACCAACGCCACCACGACCAATAACAACACCTGCTTTAGATGTATGGATAGTAACAGTTACAAGGTTTGGTGATCGTTCAATGTCGATTCGGTCAATAACGGCACGAGTTTCAAACTTCTTTTCGATTTCTCGACGTACGGCAAGATCTTGCTTCAGGAAAGTAGCGTATTCTTTCTTGCCGGCAAACCATTTGCTGCGCCACTGTTTATTAACCTGAAGGCGCATACTAATTGGATTTACTTTTTGTCCCATTACTTGCTCTCCTTCTTAGCCTTTGGAGCTGTTGTCTTCACTGTGGTTGCAGCTTTTGGCTTTGCTTTTTCCTCACCAGCAACAATAACAGTAATATGTGTTGTCTTCTTCTGGTATGGATGTGCGCTGCCACGAGCTACGGGACGGAATCGCTTCATACGAGGCCCAGGACTCACGTGTAGATCTTTAATAATCAAATTATCGGTTTTAACATTATGGTTGTTTCCGGCATTTGCCTTGGCGCTGTTGATTACCTTTATAAGTGGCAATGCTGCACGTTTTGGCGTGTGTTCAAGAATAACCAAGGCGTCATTAACGCTTCGGCCACGTACAAGGCTGGCTACTAGGCCAATCTTGCGTGGAGTCATGTCGACACCTTTTGCATGTGCTTTAACGTATACTGGCATGACTATTTCTCCTTGCCCCCGTGTTTACGGAATTTGCGGGTAGGTGAAAATTCACCAAGCTTGTGACCAACCATATTTTCGCTGACGAAAACTGGTACGTGTACTTTTCCGTTATGCACAGCAATAGTACGGCCAACCATATCTGGACTTATAGTACTTGCACGAGCCCAGGTTTTAATAACCGTACGGTCATCAGCACCAAGAGCCGCTACCTTTTTAGCTAGCTTTGGATCTACGAATGGTCCTTTTTTTAGACTTCTACTCATATCTTATTTCCTCTTAGCCTGATGACGGCTTCTTACAATAAATTTAGTTGTTCGCTTATTACGGCGAGTTTTGTAACCAAGTGCAGGTTTACCCCAAGGTGTCTTTGGAGGACGACCAAGACCATGTGAACCACCATCACCACCACCGAGTGGGTGATCAGCAGCGTTCATAGCAATACCACGAACTTGCGGACGGCGACCTTGGTTACGGCGACGACCAGCTGAACCAATTTTTACGTTCTGGTGCTGTTCGTTACCTACGTTACCGAGAGATGCCATACAATTCATGTTAACCATTCGGACTTCACCACTTGGCAATTTGATCTGTGCGTATTCACCTTCTTTGGCAGTAAGCTGTGCTTTTACACCAGCTGAACGTACCATTTGAGCTCCGCGACCAGGTTGCATCTCTATCGCGTAAATGAAGCTACCAGTTGGGATGTCTTTAAGTGCAAGACGGTTACCTTCTTCAATAGCAGCCTTTTCACCAACGGTGATCACTTGATCAACCTTCATTGAGCCACTAGCTAGAATGTAGTGATACTTGCCTGCTTCGTCTTTAATTCGAGCAATGTTTGCTGAACGGTTCGGATCGTATTCAATTGCTTCAATTGTAGCTTTTGCAAAATCAAGTTGCTTAAAGTTTACCAGTCGGTAAAAACGCTTTGCACCACCACCACGGTGACGTACGGTAATACGGCCTTGGTTGTTACGACCGTTAGTTCGTCGTTTTACAACAAGCAGTGATTTTAGAGGTTTCTTTGTAGTAACCTTTGAAAAATCTTGGCTTGTCATGCCACGTCGGCCGGGAGTAGTTGGTTTTAATGTCTTAACAGCCATTACTTCTTCTCCTCTTCTTCAAAGATCTTGATGTTATCACCATCTTTAAGTCGTACGTATGCCTTTTTAATGTTCTTACGTACACCAATAATCGGGCGAGCTCGGCGATTACCAAGTCGAATTGATCGAGCCTTCTTACCTTGCTGTACAACAACATTCACTTCTTCAACAGTTACATTAAACTGAGCTTCTACAGCAGCTTTGATCTGAATTTTATTGGCATCAGTTGGTACAACAAACACGTATGTCTGGTTGAGTACACTTTGCTGGTAGGCTTTTTCGCTCATGCGTGGTTTCAAATTAAGCATTTACGCCTCCTTTTGCCTGTGCAGGAGCAAGCCAAGCCTTAACAGCGTCGACTGCTTTGCTTGAAATAACAATCGCATCAGCATTCATTACGTCGTACACGTTAAGGTATGTTGCCTGAACAACCTTTACGTTTGAAACGTTACGGCTAGCTCGTTCAATCATTTCATCTTTATTCTCGACAACAACCAAAGTTCGACGAGCAAGCTTGTGTTTGCCAAGAAGTGCGATCATATCTTTAACTTTGCCGTCTTTGCTTGCAAAGTCGTCTACAATAATTTTGTTTGACTGACTAGCAAGTGTTAGAGCCTGGCGAAGAGCCTGGCGTTTTTGGTTAACAGGGATCGTCTTTGTATAGTTTTCATTACCAGTTGGGCCGAATACGACACCACCACCACGCCAGATAGGGTTTCTAGATGAACCGAATCGTGCACGGCCAGTACCTTTTTGACGCCATGGTTTTTTACCACCACCGCGAACTAGGCCACGAGTTTTGGTAACAGCGTAGTTTTCACGACCGTTAGCTAGGTATGCTTCGTAGGCCTTTTTAACCAATTCGTGGTTATTAACCTCTACAGCAAATACTTCTTTTGGAAGTGCTACAGTCTTTTTTGCCGGAGTAGTTTTTACAGTATCTGCCATATTATGCTCCTACCACCGTTACAAGACTCTTTTTAGGCCCAGGAATTGCACCTTTAAAACCGATCAGGTTGTTTTCAACGTCGATCAGTGCAACCTTCAGACCGCGAACAGTTACTTGCTCAGCGCCCATTTGACCGGCCATTCGCTTACCCTTGAAGACCTTCTGTGGGTACATTGAACCGATTGAACCAGGACGTCGCACCATTCCGTTACCACCATGAGTGCTCGCACTTGTTGCAAAGTTGTGTCGCTTTACAGTTCCTGCAAAACCCTTACCTTTGCTTGTGCCAGTTACCTTAACGGTGTCGCCGACTTCGAAAACTGAAACATCAAAAGAGGAGCCAATTGTTTGCTCCTCAGAAATAGAATCAACTCGAAATTCCTTAATAATGCGTGGCATAAGTTCTTTATTTGCCTTAGCCACATGGCCCTTTACTGACTTACTCACGTTTTTGCCGCCATCAATTGCGACCTGCACAGCAGTATAACCGTCTTTTTCACCGGTTTTGATCTGCGTAATTGTACATGGCCCAGCTTGAACAAGCGTAACAGGCACGAGAGCACCATCCTCTGCGAGGATCTGCGTCATTCCAATTTTAGTACCTAGTAATGCTTTCATTTTGTCCCTTATGTTAACCTCTTGCAAACAAAAATCTTGGTCGGACTCTGGTTCCCTGTTATTTTTTAATCCAGGGCCTGGAGTTATGCCAAGCTGTTTACCTCAAAGGTATGAAATTACCAAACAAGTGTAACAGATTACTTCATCTTATGTCAACAAGTAATTGTAACTACTTAATTTTACGGTGTAAATAGATTTATAACGTAAATAACTGGGTATAACGCACTGAGTGACCAAACTAGTAACGATATATTCAGGAATACGGACACAAACGCTGCCGATTTATTGAAGATTTTTATAACCAAACTTAATATGCTGCCTGTTAAAAAACTAGGTACTGTCCAGAGAGTCAGTACGACAATGTAAATTACGGCGACAAATACGCCAGCTCCCGATTCTCCATATGTAGCATTCATGGCGTCGATTGTGCCACCTAGAACTAATGCAATAATTGCAATAGAATGGATTGCCAGGGCCGAAAAACCAATAGTCAGGGGTATTTTTTTAAACATACCATCAGGTTCCTTCGGTTGCGTCACTATAGCGTAATCCCTACTGGCAGATAAAAGCTGATGAAGGTTGCAGCTAGGAGTACTGCAAATTCTATCTTTCTATCTATCTGAAAGTGTTCGTGAGAGGCAAAAAATAACCCTAAAACTAGCCCAAAAGGTAGACTCAGGTGCTGGAAGGGTCCAATTTCTATATGAAGTAAGCGGACCCAAAGAGTACCTAATATGAAGAACAGCACTAGTTTTAAAAAGTATGTTGAATCAGACTCTTTTGAACGTACGTTTTTCTTCCTTTTTTGTTTTGCCATTATGCTTATGATTAAAGCATATTAAGCTTAAACTGTCACTAGATTAAACTGTAATTTACAAAACTAGACAGATTTTTTGCCGGTGATTAAGCTGAGTGCAAAAGCAAAGACTAGTGCACCAAGTACTGCAAGCAGGACGCTTGTTACATTAACCCCCGAGATGTCGACTCCGAACAGCCAGCTTCCTAAGAATCCACCAATAAGTGCTCCTACTATACCCATAATAATGTTGCCGAGCGCGCCTTGTTCGGCGTTTGTTTTAAGTATTAAAGATGCTATCCATCCAGATAGTGCTCCAAGTATGATCCACGATAGTATTCCCATGTTAGACCCCCTTATGTTTACACTTTTAGTATACTCCTTATGTCAAAATATTGGAAAGCCACCCGTATGGATGGCTTTTCGAGCGGTCAGTCACGAGTACGCTTTTTATACTGGATTCTCAGTCAAGCTGAGAATGACATGAAACAGTATCTTAGTTCATTCTGATTTCGGCGTCGCAGCCGGCTGGAAGTGAAAGGTTCATCAGACTGTCGATAGTCTTAGGTGTTGGTTCTAAGATATCTATCAAACGCTTGTGAACACGCATTTCGAACTGTTCCATGCCTTTTTTGTAGACATGCGGGCTTTTAATTACTGTGTACTTACTTTTGCGAGTAGGTAGCGGAATAGGCCCGTTAATTGTTGCACCGGTTCTAAGTGCGGTATCGATGATCTGTTTTGCAGATTGGTCGATAATTTTGTGATCGTATGCCTTTAGGCGAATACGAATCTTTTGCTTCTGTGGAGCGTCAGCCATATTTATAATTCCTTCTTGTCCTCCATAGCTTTATGCGCAGGAGAATCAGTGCGGTGTAACATCTTTTGATACCTATTGAGAGTGCATCAAATGACTTTTAGTCACCACGATTAATGTTTGTAAGTAAAACTATACACTAAATTCGTGCAAAATACCAGATTTGCAATCCGGACCTCTGATTCTCACACAGCCTACCCCAGTATCTTACAATAATAGCATTGGATCCTGAACCAAGTTCAGGATGACAAACCGGGATCGATTAGTGGGCATTATGTTGGGTGGCAAGTATTGCGGCACCTACTACAGTTGCCGCTAGAGAAGCGTTACGGTTGCAGCATTCAAAACGTGGGCCGAAATCTTCGCCTGTTTCAGGATTCATTTCAATGCCTGTATACATAGGTCCTCGCTCACCTCTATCACCACGTTCGAGCATTATTCGTGCTACGCGACCGGCAACTCGAATCATAGGGTCATCAGATATTTCGGCTTCAGCAATCTGATTTACGCCACGAACTGGACAATTTTCACATGGTACACTCACAATAGTTTCCTTTTCATATCTGGTGAGTATATCCTTGTTTGCAAATTGTCACAAGAAACAAATAGAGCTGCATTTATATTGCAGCTCTATTTTTTAGTTAGACTGGATCCTGAAACAAGTTCAGGATGACAGAACTAATTATTTGGTGATGCTTGTTACAACACCAGCACCAACTGTTCGGCCACCTTCACGAATAGCGAAGTTTAGACCTTGTTCCATGGCGATTGGGGCAAGCAATTTAACCTTGAAGGTTACAGTGTCACCTGGCATTACCATTTCTTTGTCAGCTGGAAGTTCAACTTCACCGGTTACATCAGTAGTACGGAAGTAGAACTGTGGTTTGTAACCCTTGAAGAATGGAGTGTGACGTCCACCTTCTTCTTTGGTAAGTACGTATACTTCAGCATCGAATTCGGTGTGAGGAGTGATTGAACCTGGTTTACAGATAACCTGACCACGTTCAATGTCATCTCGCTCAATACCGCGAAGCAAGATACCAGCGTTGTCGCCAGCTTGGCCCTTATCAAGATTCTTCTTGAAGGCTTCAATACCAGTTACAACAGTCTTTTTAGTGTCTCGGATACCAACGATTTCAACTTCGTCGTTAATGTTAACAACACCAGTTTCAATACGTCCGGTAGCAACCGTACCGCGACCCTTGATTGAAAATACATCTTCAATAGGCATCAAGAAAGGCTTGTCTAGATCACGAGTAGGTTCTTCGACCCATTCGTCCATAGCTTTAACAAGTTCCATAACAGAGTCTTCGTTAGCAGCGTCGCCTTCAAGAGCTTTTATAGCAGAACCTTTAACAATAGGACAGTTACGATCAAAACCGTTCTTTTCAAGAAGATCACGTACGTCTTCTTCAATTAGTTCAACAAGCTCTGCGTCTGCAAGATCCATCTTGTTTAGGTAAACAAGAATCTTAGGTACACCAACCTGCTTAGCAAGTAGAACGTGCTCACGAGTTTGTGGCATTGGACCGTCAGCAGCAGATACAACAAGAATTGCACCGTCAACCTGTGCGGCACCGGTAATCATGTTCTTTACGTAGTCTGCGTGACCTGGCATGTCAACGTGTGCGTAGTGACGCTTTTCGCTTTCATACTCTTGGTGAGAAGTTGCAATGGTGATACCACGTTGCTTTTCTTCAGGTGCGTTGTCAATTTCGTCGTAGTTTTTAGGCTTGTTAACATCGCTTGGAAGCTTCTTAGCCAAAACGTGCGTAATTGCAGCTGTTAGGGTTGTTTTACCGTGGTCAACGTGGCCCATAGTACCAACGTTCACATGCGGTTTAGTTCGGTCAAAATCTGCCATCGAGATTTTCTCCTATTATTCTGAGCCTGTCGAAGGGTTTAACCCCGAGGCTCGTTATTTTATATACAATTTGTCACGCGGTCCTTATTGCGAGTTTCCACTCAAGCAAAACCCTCACGCGAGATACCAGACTAGTATATAGTATTTCGTATCTGGTATCAACCCTTGTTTGGTCGCTTATTACTCAGATTCTACTAATTTCACTCTTACATTATGGTCGATTAGAACTCGCACTCTTCTTAAAGCGTTAAACCCCCAAGTTTGTGCCCTGTGTGTGTCGAACTCAAGTGAACCTACCTTGATCGCAGCATCATCACCTATTGGCGATCGTTTGACCATAGCCTCATATTCTGGATCACCAGGGCGATATGGATCTCCCCAATCACGTGATTTATGATCAAATGGTTCAATAGTAAGTACTCCCTCGCGATTTAATACTGTAACAACAAACGTAAAACCATCTGGTGCATCCAGGGGCTGAATATCCAAATCACCTAATGTGCGTCTTAAATCTACAGCTCGTTTCTCAAGTTGTGATGCAGTTTCACCTACTGACTGTGCAACCTTGATCTTTCTGAGTGTACTGGATACTTCTGCAGGTACTTCTAAGTTTTTACCCATTTATTCTCCTTGTGAATCTTTAGTAGACTATAAGAGCCCAAAAAAGTTTTTGCAAGCATAAGAAATGTGGTAATAAACTTTTGATTTACTCAGGTTTGATTAACAGATGCCATGTGCAGTATCATACTATCTGCCGACAGCTCGGTCGAGTTCATCTACGAACTCCAGCGCTCGCTCATGTACCGCTTTTGAGGTGTTTCTTACCGTACGACCAACACTATGAAGCGCGTCGCCAGCTTGAATCAGACCTTTTCCGACAGTCGTAGCGATGTGCCGAGCTGCATTAGCCTTACGATTACCAGCATTGTGATATAGGCGTTCTGGATCACCATCATCTACCTGATCGTCAACTATATGTCCTTCTGGTCCATAAATCATATCTCTCTCCTTTGGGTATACTTTATACTCTATACATTTGAATTTACGTCGGCTACTGAGCATCGAATTGCTTTACCCGTTTATTTAATATTATTCAACTGGATCACCGGTCTAGCCGGGGATGATAGGATTGTAATATTTATTTGCTTCTATTAGCTATGACTGCTTCAGCTACGTTTGGTGGTACTTCAGCGTAGTGTGCAAGTTCCATGGTGCTTGAAGCGCGACCTTGGGTCATTGAACGGATGTCGGTTGTGTAGCCGAACATTTCTGCCAGTGGTACAAAGGCGAGAATAACTTTTGCCTGGCTTCGATCTTCCATAGATTCAACTCGGCCACGACGAGAGTTAAGGTCTCCAATTACATCACCCATGAAGTCATCTGGAGTAACAACTTCTACCTTCATAACAGGTTCTAGAAGGGTTGGTGAACCATTCTTAACACCTTCTTGAAGCGCCATTGATCCGGCAATCTTGAAGGCCATTTCGTTAGAGTCAACGTCATGGTAACTTCCATCGTAAAGTTCAGCTGACATGTCTACTACAGGGTATCCGGCGATAACACCGTTACCCATAGCTTCGACGATACCGTTTTCTACAGGTTTAATGTACTCACTTGGGACTACACCACCCTTGATAGAGTTGATAAATTCGAAGCCTTTGCCCGGTTCTTGTGGTTTAAGGCGAAGCCATACGTCACCATATTGTCCACGTCCACCAGACTGTTTGATGAATTTACCCTGAATTTCAACTTCTTTGCGAATAGTTTCACGGTAGGCAACCTGTGGCTGACCAATATTAGCTTCAACAGAGAACTCTCGCTTCATACGGTCAACAAGAATTTCAAGGTGAAGTTCACCCATTCCAGAAATAATTGTCTGACCAGTTTCTTCGTCGGTATGTACGCGGAATGTCGGATCTTCTTCAGCAAGTCGTTGCAGTGCAAGACCCATTTTTTCTTGGTCGGCCTTGGTCTTAGGCTCGATTGCAATTGAAACAGGTGGTTCTGGGAAATCAATGCTTTCAAGAATAATAGGCTTGTCAAGGTCGCAAAGTGTATTACCGGTTGTTACTTTTTTAAGGCCAACAATAGCTGCAATATCACCCGCTTCTACTTCTGTTACATCTTCACGTTTATCTGCATGCATACGCACTAAACGACCAACTCGTTCTTTTTCGCCAGTTGTACTGTTTAGAATGTATGAACCAGCAGAGATTTTACCTGAATAAACTCGGAAGAAGCACAGTTTACCCATAAATGGATCGGTAGCAATTTTAAATGCCAGTGCTGCAAAAGGTTCATCATTTGAAGGCTTACGTTCAATTTCATCACCAGTTTTAGGGTGAGTACCCCATACAGAGCCACGGTCAATTGGACTAGGTAGGAACTCAGTCATAAGGTCGAGGACTTTTTCTACAATAACACCACGGCCATCGCCACCAGTTACTAAGAATAGTTCGCCTGAAAGGACACCCTTACGGAGTGCAGCGCGGAATGCTTCGTTAGAAATAGCTTCTTCACCTTCTTCAAGAAACTTCATCATAAGGTCGTCATCGTGTTCAACGGCAGCTTCAATAAGAAGTGAACGAGCATTTTTAGCTTTTTCTTTCATGTCTTCAGGAATTTCGCCTTCAACAAGTGCTTTGTCGTGGTACTCGGTATAGGTGTAAGCCTTCATTTCAAGAAGATCAATGACACCGTTGATTGACTGTTCAAATCCGATTGGAATATGTACTGCGTAAGCTTTTTTAGTTAGTCGAGTATGAATAGTTTCAAGGGACTTCCAGAAATCACCACCAGTTTGATTGATTTTGTTGATGAAACACACGCGAGGTACGCCGTATTTATCAGCTTGGCGCCATACGGTTTCACTTTGTGATTCAACACCCATTTTACCATCAAACACCGTTACAGCGCCGTCAAGTACTCGAAGTGAACGCTCAACTTCAACAGTAAAGTCAATGTGACCTGGTGTATCTATAATATTAACTTGGTGACCCTTCCAAAAACATGTCACAGCAGCAGAAGTAATGGTAATACCGCGCTCTTTTTCTTGTTCCATCCAGTCAGTAGTTGCGCCGTCGCCTTCGCCACGAACCACACCAATTTTATGGTTAATACCAGTTCGGTACAAAATACCTTCAGTTGTAGTAGTTTTACCGGCATCAATGTGCGCGATAATACCAACGTTACGTAACTTTACTAGATCTAATTGTTTCGTCGCCATTAATTCCCTCTTTCTAAATCTTCTATGGTTTCAACTATACTGCTAAATGGAGTTCTAAACTTCTGCAAAGTTGCAATGCTTACTGCTGCTGATTCAACTCGATATTGTCTATATCTTACTATAGCGGCATCAATCGGTTCAAAAACAGGCCGTCGTGCCACCCTGCCTAGTGTTGCCCCGAGTTTTTCTTCGGCATGGTGTAGTCTTCTTTCTAGAAACGGCCCAGCCCATTCACTATCAGAAGTTGTCAGCATACTAGAACCTTGCGAAGTGAGCGAAGGCACGGTTGGCTTCTGCCATCTTGTGTGTGTCTTCCTTCTTCTTTACGGCCGCACCAGCTTGGTTATGTGCATCTACAATTTCGTTCATTAAACGCTGCCAGTAAGGCATACCCTTACGAGCACGTGCTGCGCCAACAAACCACATCATACCAAGGTGAGTTTTACGGTGACCTTCAACAGGAAACGGTACTTGGTAGTTTGCGCCACCAACACGTCGAGATTTAACCTCTACACCTGGGAATACGTTACCCATGGCTTCTTCAAGCGCCATAAGTGGGTCTTCAACCTTTAGTTTCTTTGCAGCTTCTTCCATTGCAGTGTAAACAGCGGCTTCAGCTGAAGCTTTTTTGCCATCTCTCATGCTACGGTTGATGAGTCGCTGTACAAGAACAGAGTTATATTTACGATCTGGCTGAATATTTCTAATAAGAGATTTGGTCTTTTTTCGTGGCATTATTTGCTCTCTTTCTTGGCACCGTACTTAGAGCGGCCCTGTTTTCGATCTGAAACACCCTGAAGATCAAGATGTCCACGGACA
>OEIV010000221.1_pt1 | contig 35692 bp, 36 predicted proteins | sample 1539231 | NCBI WGS metagenome assembly OEIV01 (sample SAMN03794762, study PRJEB22550) | activated sludge metagenome | feature: wastewater treatment plant; material: activated sludge; isolation source: Wastewater treatment plant of a petroleum refinery complex | place: Argentina: Buenos Aires ... | reverse complement strand
CGTTCGCGCATTCTTGTGGATGTTCATCCGGGTTCTCCTGAGGTTGCTGTCGTCTTGCAACATCAGTCTCCGACGGAACGCCCGGATGGACAACCTATTGAAAGCTCACATCTAGGCCTTGTCATCCGACAGCCACAGGCCAAGGAGCGGCAGGCGGCCTGCCACCGCAGCGGGCGTGGAACCGGCGGCGGCGGCGGCAACCGTGCAAGGCGCCAGCGTGGTTTCGTGGCCATTGACGAAGCGCGATGGACCGGTGAGCGGCCACCACAGGGACTCACCCCCGGCCACCGGCAGGGGCTGATGCACACCCGGCGCGAGAAGAACGAGATCGAGCCGCAGACCATCGCCCGCCATGAAGCCCTGGGGACCGATGATCTGGGTCAGACCGGCAGCGCCGGTGCCCGGCAACCAGTGAAAATGCTCGCTGAGGGCGGCGAGAGACGCGGCCACCTCGGGCTGGTTCAACACCGCCTCGGCAATGGCGGGGGCCAGATAGGCGGTCACTTCCTGCGGATGCGGTTGCGGCGGCACCACGGCGGCGTCGGCCAAATCCTGCCCGGCCAGACGGCCAAGGATGCGGGTGACCGCAGGCTCACCCGCGCGCAGCAGCCCGCGCGCCAGCGCCGCCAGAAACCAGCGCAGGTCGGCACTTACATCATCGGGAAAAGGATCAACCATGGCTCACTCACTTGTGGCGCAGTCTGGCGGGACGCCATTGCCTTGTGGTTAACGGCGGCACCGCGAGGACCGGTTTCCAACAACAAGGTGAACAATGTTGCCGAAAAGTCAGTTGACCCTTACCTATCCCGCCCGGAAAATGGGCCATGGCATTTCCCTCCACCCTTACCGACCCCTTTGGACGGCAGGTCACTTACCTGCGTGTGTCGGTGACCGACCGCTGCGACCTGCGCTGTGTCTATTGCATGGCGGAGGACATGAGCTTCCTGCCCAAGCGCGATCTTCTGACCCTGGAGGAACTGGACCGGGTGTGTTCCGCCTTCGTGGCGCGCGGGGTGAAGCGCATCCGCCTGACCGGGGGTGAGCCGCTGGTGCGCAAGGGGCTGATGACGCTGGTGAAAGACCTGGGGCGGCATCTGGCGGCAGGCACGCTGGACGAAGTGACGCTCACCACCAATGGCAATCTGCTGGAAAAATTCGCCGCGCCCCTGGCGGACCATGGCGTGCGGCGGATCAATGTCTCGCTCGACACACTGAACCCGGAGCGCTTTCGCCAGATCACCCGCTGGGGCGAGATCGGCAAGGTGCTGGCGGGCATCCGCGCCGCCCAGAAGGCGGGCATCCGGATCAAGCTCAATGCGGTGGCGCTGAAGGGCGTCAACGAGGGTGAATTGCCGGAGATGATCCGCTTTGCCCATGGCGAGGGCATGGATTTTACCCTGATCGAGACCATGCCCATGGGTGATGTGGAGGGCGACCGCACCGACCATTACCTGCCGCTGTCGCTGGTGCGCGAGCGGCTGGCGCAGGATTTCAGCCTGACCGAGAGCGATTATCGCACCGGCGGGCCGGCGCGCTATGTGATGGTGAAGGAAACCGGCGGCAGGCTCGGCTTCATCACCCCGCTCAGCCACAACTTCTGCGAAAGCTGCAACCGGGTGCGGCTGACCTGCACCGGCACGCTCTATCTCTGCCTTGGTCAGGAGGATGCCGCGGACCTGCGCGCCCCATTACGCGCATCCGAAGGCGATGAGGCCCTGCATGCGGCCATCGCGGCGGCCATTGCGCGCAAGCCGCGAGGCCATGACTTCGTCATCGACCGCGACAACAACCGCCCGGCCCTGGCGCGCCACATGAATGTGACGGGCGGCTGAAACCGGTCATTACCTGGATGGCGTGGATGGCGGGGCGGGCGCGGAGAGGGAGGCCGTCGGCGTGCTGTCAACGCCGGGAATGACGCCACCACCACCGATCATGGCGATGATCGCTGCAAGGGTGATGAGCACCGCACCGGTTATGGCTAAGAAATGCCGACGCATGATGCTCACCATATCGCGCTTTATGGCGAATGATGGTCAGGGCTTGCGGCAAAGCAGCGCAATTGGCGCGGGCAGCCCTGCTGCCAATCGCCGCGCCCCGTCAATTGTCTGACAATATGTCCCGGAGGCGCTGGCCGGCCCGGGCCAGTTGCTGGTCATCGAAGCCCGCGAAACTGAGGAGCAGGCCGTGATCGCGGGACGGGTTGGCGTAATGCGACGAGAGGGTGAGCGCCTCGATGCCCGCCGCCTTGAGTCGCTTGGCCACGGCTTCGTCACTGACGCCCGGCGGCAGGCGGAGCAGGAGGGTGAGACCCGAGGGCGCGGCGTCGATGTGGTAGAGCAATCCATCATCGGGGGCGAGTGCGGCCAGCAGGGCCTTGCGCCGGACGGCATAGATGCGGCGCATGCGGCGGATGTGGATGGCAAAGGCGCCGGACTCGATGAAGTCCGCGAGCGCGGGCTGAACCATGAGCGAGGGCGGGGCACCATGGCTCAGGCGGCCCTCGCGGAAGGCCGGGGCCAGAGCCTTTGGCACGGCCAGAAAACCAAGCCGGATGATGGGAGAGAAGACCTTTGAGAAGGTGCCGGAATAGATGACCCGGCCCTGGGTATCGAGGCTCATGAGGGCGGGCAGCGGCCGTCCGACATAGCGGAACTCGCTGTCATAGTCGTCCTCGATGACCATGGCCTGGGCGGCCTTGGCCCAGTCCAGAAGTTCCAGCCGCCGCGACAGGGGCATGGTGACGCCGGTGGGATATTGCCGGGCGGGGGTGACGAAGGCGGCTTTGGCATGACCGGCCAGCTCGCGCCCGCGCGCCACCACCAGGCCTTCGCCATCGGTGGCGACGGGCACGACCGCGGCCCCGCCCTGGGCAAAGACCCGGCGCGCCGTGGCATAGCCCGGATCCTCCAGCCAGATGGCATCGCCGGGCTTCAGGATGGTGCGGCGGATGAGATCGAAGGCATCCAGCCCCCCGGCAGTGATGACCACCTGTTCCGGCACCACGGCAATGCCGCGCCATTCATAGAGATGGCGGGCGATGGCGGCGCGCAGGGGCAGCCAGCCGAAGGGATCGTGATGCTCCAGCACGGCAATGGGCGGGTTGCGCCAGAAGCGGCCCAGGCTGCGGCCCCAGTCGTCATGGGGGAAATGGTCCCAGTCGACGAGGCCGGTGCGGAAGGGCCGCGCCGGTTCGCGCTTCAAGCGCGGCGGCGGCGGCGCGCGGCGGGCAGTCAATTGCGGGGCGGCATTGAGCAACACCTCCGGCAGCACGGCGGCCACGCGCGTGCCCGAGCCGGAGCGGGTTTCGATATAGCCCTCGCCCGCCAGTTGCTCATAGGCCTCCACCGCCGTGGCGCGGGCCACGCCCAGTTCTTCCGCCAGGCTGCGGGTGGAGGGCAGCTTGGCCTGCGGAGCCAGTCGGCCGCTCAGCACCAGCTCGCGGATCTGGCGCGCGATCTGTTGCTGGATGGGCTCGCGGTCATGGCGGTCCACGCCAAGGTCGAGCGTCGAGGGAGCGGAAAGCGGTCTGGCCATTGGCGGGTGAATTGGTCCTTTCGTCCAGACCATAGCGCAGGCAGCTTTCCCCCTGCAAGAACAGGATCATCCCATGACCGCCACGGCCCCCTCGCCCCGCACCCGCCTCAGGCGCATGAACAAGCGCGCCCACTATGAGCTTGCCACCATCCACGCCATTCTCGACGCCCAGCCCCTGTGCACGGTGGCCTATGTGGTGGAGGGCCAGCCCTTCGCCACGCCCACCCTGCAATGGCGCGAGGGCCATCACATCTATTGGCACGGCTCTGCCGCCAGCCGGGCCATGGAAAAGGCCGAGGCCATGCCGGTGTGCGTCAGCGTGTTTGTGCTGGATGGCATGGTGCTGGCCCGGCGGGCCTTCAACCACTCCTGCAACTACCGCTCGGTCATGGCCCTGGGCACGGCCTTCAAGGTGACGGCGCGGGAGGACAAGATCGCCCGGCTCAAGGCCTTCACCGACCAGCTTTATCCGGGCCGCTGGGACAGCTTGAAGCCGATGACGGAGGCTGACCTCAAGGCCACCACCATTCTCGGTCTCGATCTCAATGAGGCCTCCGCCAAGATCAGGAGCGGCCCGCCCGGCGATGACCCCGAGGATGTGGACTGGCCGGTGTGGGGCGGGGTCATTCCCACCCGCATGGCGGTGGGGGCGGCCGAAGCTGATGCCCATACGCCCGTGGGCATGGCGCTGCCGCCGCTCGGTTTCTTCCAGAGCTAGCGCAACGGACGATCAAACCGGAACGATTTGAGCGAGGAAAGTTGCGCCAACATATTGATTTTCGAGCACCTTGTCGGCGTCAGTTGATTCCAACTGACCGCCGGTTGCTCTAATCGGCGAGGTTCACATCGTGCACGTCCACCGACACCACTTCGCCCCGGGCGTTGAAGGTGAGGATTTCCCAGCCCTGACGCTTCACCAGCCGGCCCGATGATCTGCTGGTGGCGGTGAAGCGCCAGTGGCTTTTCACCGTGTGCGACGCGATGACCTCCACCTTGTCCTCGATGTTCACCTGATCGGGGAACTCCTTGCGATAGGCGCGAATGGCCTTGAGGATATTGTCGCGGCCCGGCAGCACCCCCTTGATGCCGGGCGAGTGATATTCGGCGGTCTCGGCGATGATGGCGGTCAGCGCCGCGATATCGCCGGCATTGAAAGCCTCGTGATAGGCGCGGGCGCGGGCCAGGGGATCAATGGCCATGGTCATTCACCCAGCGCCGTCATGATGCGCACCCACGAGCGGATGCCGTGGTGGAAGCTCGCCACATCATATTTCTCATTGGGGCTGTGGATGGCGTCATCGGCGAGGCCGAAGCCCGCGAGGATCGAGTCCATGCCCAACACATCCTTGAAGTAGCGCACAATGGGAATGGAACCGCCGCAGCCCATCATCACCGTGTCGCGGCGGAACTCGGCCTTGAGCGCCGCCGCCGTCTTGGCCACCACGGCGCTGTTGGCCGGAATTTCCGAGGCGGGCGCACCGCCGCCATGGGGCGAGAAGCTGATGGTGCAGTCCTTCGGCATCTGCTTCCTGGCGAAGGCACGGAAGGCCCGGAGAATTTTCTCCGGCTTCTGGCCGGACACCAGGCGGAAGGTAATCTTGCCATGGGCCTGGGACGGAATGACCGTCTTGGTGCCTACCCCGGTGTAGCCGCCCCACATGCCGTTCATTTCGGCGGTGGGCCGCGCCCAGACCTGTTCCAGCACAGACTTGCCGGCCTCGCCCGCCGGAAATTTAAGCCCCACGTCGCCCAGGAATTTCTTCTCGCTGAATTTCAGCTTTTGCCACTGCTTCTTCGTGGCCGCAGGCAGGGGCGCCACGCCCTCATAGAATCCGGGAATGGTGACCTTGCCGGACTTGTCGTGCAGGGCCGCCACCAGTTTCGTCAGCACACGGATGGGATTGATGGCGGCACCGCCATATGACCCGGAATGCAAATCGACCTTCGGGCCGGTGATGGTGAACTCGTCATGGACGAGGCCGCGCAGCCGCGTGGTGATGGCGGGCGTTTTCGCGTCCCACATGTTGGTGTCGCAGACGAAGGCGGCAGCACAGGAGAGTTCCTGCACATGCGCCGCGAGGAAGGGCACCAGCGAGGGCGAACCGCTTTCCTCCTCGCCCTCGATCAGGAATGTGGCCTTGACAGGGAGGGTGCCGGTGGTGGCGATGAGGGCGCGCGCCGCCTCCACGAAGGTCATGAGCTGGCCCTTGTCATCGGCAGCGCCGCGGCCATGAATCTGTTTCACGCCATTCTTGCCGGTCTTGATCCCGGGGGCGAAGGGCGGCGCGTCCCACAGGTCCAGGGGATCGACGGGCTGCACATCATAGTGGCCGTAGAACAGGTAGTGCGGGGTTTTCGCCGTGGCAGTTGCGGGGGTGTAGTGGGCCACCACCATGGGCATGCCGGGCGTGTCATGCGCGGTTGCCTTGAATCCCAGACCGGAAAGCTCACGCACCAGCCACTGGGCGGCCCTTTCACATTCCGGCTTATAGGCCTTGTCGGTGGAGATGGAGGGAATGCGGATGAAATCGAACAATCGGTCGAGGCTTTTTTCCAGGCCTTCATCCACGGCGGCCAGCGCCCTGTCAGTCATGGTCATCACTTGGCTCCTTCGGCCAGCCCGGCGATGAGGCGCGCCCAGGAGCGCGCGCCGCGCTGGAAACAATCGAGATCATATTTTTCGTTGGGGCTGTGAACCGCGTCGTTGGCGCGGCTGAAGCCAACGAGCAGGCTGTCGGCCCCGAGATATCTGGCAAAGGCCCCGACCACGGGAATGGAACCGCCCTCGCCACCGATGACCGGCTTGCGGCCCCATTCATCCTTCAGGGCCTTGCGGGCGGCGGCAACCCAGATGCTGTCGGCGGAAACCGAGACGCCGTGGTTGTCGGCGGTCTGGTTGTGGAATTCGGCGGTGCAATCCTTCGGCAGATGGCGGCGGATGAAGGCGCGGAAGGCCTTGCGGATTTTTGTCGGGTTCTGGCCCGCCACCAGGCGGAAGGTCAGCTTGGCCGAAGCCTTCGATGGCAGCACCGTCTTGGACCCTTCGCCGGTATAGCCGCCGATGATGCCGTTCACCTCGGCGGTGGGGCGCAGCCAGATCTGCTCCAGCGCAGTGAAATTCTTCTCACCCGCTGGCTGCTTCAAGCCGACATCGCCGAGAAATTTGCGGGTGTTGAAGCGCAGCGCCTGAAGCTCCTTGCGGCGCCTTGGCGTGAGCTTCGGCCCCCCATCAGGGAGGGGGGGGGGGGGGGCGGGCCCCTCCCGGGCGGGCGGCGCGGCGGGGCCCCGGGACGGGGCGGGGGGGGGATGGGGGGGGGGCCCGCCATAATAGCCGGAGTGCAGGTCGATGCGCGGGCCGGTCACGATGACCTCGTCGGCAATGCAGCCGCGCAGCGAGGTGGTGATCTGCGGCGTGTCATCGTCCCACAGCCCGGTGTCGCAGACAAAGCAGATGTCGGGCTTCAGGCTACCGGCACGGGCGGCCACGAAGCCTTCAAGGTGCTGGGAGTTTCCCTCCTCGTCGCCCTCGATGAGGACGGTGAGGCGAAAGGGCAGCCTGCCGCCCTCCTCACGCCATGCTTTCACCGCCGTGAGAAAGGTCATGAGCTGACCCTTGTCGTCGGCAGCACCCCGGGCATAGAGGCGCTCCCGGCCATCCCCGCCCTTGACCACGGTCGGTTCAAAGGGCGGATGGGTCCAGAGTTCCACCGGGTCCACCGGCTGCACGTCATAGTGGCCGTAGAACAGAACATGCGGCGCACTGGCGGCCAGCCCCGGCTCCACCAGTTCCGCCAGCACGACGGGATGCCCCGTGGTGTTATGCAGAGCCGCCGAAAAGCCCATGTCCTGCAAATGGGCCTTGACCCATTCTGCCGTGTCCCGGCATGCGCCGTCATGGGCCGCGTCGGTGCTGATGGAGGGGAAGCGCAGGAAGGCTTTCAGCCTTTCCAGGCTGTCGGGCAGGTCGCGGTCAATGCGGTTCAGAACAGCAGCAAGATTGGACATCATTTCACCGTCAGGTCAGACCCCTGATCTAGCCCCTTGGCGCGCCCGCCGAAAGGGTCTGCGGCGCTGGTCCAGAACTTGGCCCGCTCTGGACTTCAACCTGAGCGAGACTCGCTCTATGGTAGCCATACGTCGGCCGGGGGGTTGATCGTGACTCGTTATGTCGTGCAGGGCTGGCCGGGGGCCAGCGATACCTACAAGGTGACGCTCATGCTAGCGCTGGCGGGCCAGCGCTGGTCATTGGTGGCCGCAGCGGATACGGTGGCCGGGCCGGTGCTGCTGGCCGATGGGCAGCCCATCAGCGAGGCTGGCGTCATTCTGGATTTTCTGGCGGAACAGACACGGCGCTTCGGCCCTAAAAGCGAGGATGAGCGCCGTCAGGTCCTGCGCTGGATGCTGTTTGAAGCGCGCTGCCTGGGTGGTTCACGGCACGCGCTGCCCAGGCCAGCCGAAGCCCTGGCACTGGTTGATGGCCATCTCGCCCACCATGACTTCCTGCTCGGGCGGCGCCTGACCATTGCCGACGTGGCCCTGGGCGGTGCCTTGCTGGTGGCGCAAGGCCGGGGCCTGGGCATGAACGGCTTCGTGCAGGTGGAGAACTGGCTCGACCGGATCAGGACGCAGCCCGGCTGGCGCAGCCCGGAGGATCTGGCAAAACCCTGACCCCGAAGCATCCTCCGGGGTCAGGGATGATCAGCGCTGATTGAAATGTCAGCCGCGCATGTCGGGTGCGGTGGCGTCGAGATATTCGTCGAGGTGCTCGAAGTTCTCGAAGCGCATCCAGCCTTCGTCGGTTTCGGCTTCGACCGTGCCATCGGAGAGCACGCGCGCCGGGCGGCCACGGACAATCTTCTCTTCCACCACGTAGAGTTCGCCGTCGGCGGGAGCCTCAGCTTCAGCCGCGACCTCCGGCTCTGCGACAGGCACCTCTTCCTCCACCGCCCTCTCTTCAACCTCGGTCACGGCCTCGGCAATGCTGTCAGACCCGGCACCCAGAGCGGCGTTGATGTCGGACTTGGCCTTTTCCAGGGCCGCAATGGTGTCGGAAACATGGTCGTGGGCGGTGCTGGCGGCCGCTTCCGCCCCGGCAACGGCTGTGGCGGCCACCGCGGTGGCCGCGGCCCCGGCGCCCGACAGGGTGGAGCCGGCGGCGTCGCCCAGGTGGCGCCGGAAGCCCGTGAAGCGCTCACGCCGGAAAGCTGCCATGCGATCTTCCGGCGCGGCCGGAATGGCCGCGGGCTGGACTTCAACCCGGGCAGGCGCTGGAGGCTCCACCACCGGCGCAGCTGTCACCACGGGAGCAGGCTCCGTCACCAGAATTTCCTCGGTGCTGCCGGCGCTGTGCTGGGGAAGGTGGACCGGCTGGCCGCTCTGGGCCGCTTCGATGGCCCGGATGACCCCGCCGAGCCCCATGGCGACCATGCCGCCCGCCAGCAGGGTGAAGGCTGCCTCGGGCGTCAGCCCCATGACCTGCATCTGGCCAGGGGCGGCAAAGTTGACCAGCGCCAGAACGAGACCCAGAAGGGCCATCAGCCCTCCGCCCACGCGCATCAAATTCATCATCCTTCCCCCTCCGGGGCGACTCACGGCCCCGTCTGTTCACCTGTGCATCGGGGTTCAGGGTTAAGATTTCACTTCCCCAGCCCCATCGCGGCCCCTCGGCTGCGACCTCAGTCCTCAAACACCACGCGGGTCGCGGGCCGGGCGCCGGCAGCACCTTCCAGCGCGTCCCAGACCTTGCGGGCCATGGCGCGGTAGATGGCAGTATGGGCCGAATCGGGGAGAAATTCCACCACCGGTTCGCCATTGTCGGAGCGGCGGCGGACGTCGGGGTCGAGCGGCACTTCGCCGAGGAAGGGCACCCCGATGCGCTCGGCTTCAGCGCGGGCACCGCCATGACTGAAAATCTCGTGGCGGGCGCCGCAGGTGCTGCACACGAAGTAGCTCATGTTTTCTGTGATGCCGATGATTGGCACATTGACCCGCTTGAACATGGCGATGCCCTTGCGCGCGTCGATCAGCGCCAGATCCTGCGGGGTCGACACGATGACGGCACCGGAGAGCGGCGTCTGCTGGGCCAGCGTCAGTTGCGCATCGCCCGTGCCCGGCGGCATGTCGATGATCATGACATCGGTTTCCGACCACTCGACCTCGCGCAGCAACTGGGTGAGGGCCGCCATGACCATGGGGCCGCGCCAGATCATGGGCGTGTCTTCATCGACGAGGAAGCCCACGGAACTCACTTCGACTCCGAAGCGTTTCAGGGGCTTGAGGCGCTTGCCCGGCACGGAGGAGGCCTCGGGACGGTCCTTGATGCCGAAGAGGCGCGGCATGGAAGGGCCGTAAACGTCGGCGTCGAGCACCGCGACCTTGAGGCCGAGACTTTTCAGCGCCAGGGCCAGATTGATGCTGGTGGTGGACTTGCCCACGCCACCCTTGCCCGAGGCCACGGCGACGAGATGCCTGATGCCGGGCACGGCATTGCCGAGGGTCTGGCTGGCGGTGGCCTGCCCCTGGTCGCGGCCGGGGCCTCCGGCGCGTTCGGAGGTCAGCGCCACCATGGCCTTTTGCACGCCGGGAATGGCCTTCACCGCCTGCTCCACCACGCCGCGCAACTGTTCCATGGACTTCAGGTGGGCGGGATCGGCGGCGAGCGCCAGCATGACCGACCCATCCTTGATGGTGACCGGCGACACGAGGCCGGCGGAGACAATATTGCCGCGGCCGTCGGGGGCGGCGATGCGCTTCAGTTCGGCAAGGATGCGGTCTTCGGTGAGTGCGGTCATGGGGGGCCTCTGTGAGGAAATCAGGCAGGGGATTAACCACCTTTAAGGCGGCCCCGCAAGGCGCAAGACGAACCCCGGCACCGATCAAATTTTAGCCAATGGGACAAGCCCGGCTTAGCGTTTTGCTGATAGTCGTGACGGCGGACCGGGCCGCATGGACGGCCGTTGGAATGAGGGCTATGGGCCAATCGGTATCCGCTTCGGGCTTCCTTGACCGGGTGACACGACCCGAGGCCCCGCCTGCGCGCGAGGCCGAGACCGTCCAGGTGGAAGACCTGCTGGCCGGGGCCGATCCCAGCCTCTATGACCGGGTGCCCTGGGAAAGGGACATGCTGGCGCTGGTCCTGCGCAATCAGCTCAAGGTGGCGCTGGCCCTGCCGGTGCTGACGCTCATGGTGGCGCTTGGCCTGTCAACCTGGCTGCCGTGGCAACAGGTGGTTGCCTGGGCGGTGGCCGCTCTCGGCTTCCAGGCCATCCAGCTTTACCTCGCCCGCCAGTTCTTCAAGCGGCCGCGCAACCGTTCGGAACAGTCCGACTGGATCGGCATGATTTCCGCCACTGAACTTCTGCTCGCCATGAGCTGGGTGGCGCCCCTGTTCCTGTTCTGGGATCAAGCCGCCATTCTCCAGCAATTGTTCCTCATTGCCTGTGTGCTCGCGGTGGCGGTGGTGCGCCTGCTGGTGATGGGGTCTTTCCTGCCGGTCATGCTGGCAGGCACCAGCACCATGACCATGGGCATCGTGCTGCGCTGCCTCATTCAGGGTGAGCCGCTCTACCTGTCGCTGGCCAGCGTGGTTCTGGCGCTGGAACTGTTCTTCATCTTCGTGGCGCGGCAAATTCACCAGACCACCCGCGACATGGTGGTGTTCAAGGCGCAGAAGGACATTCTCATCGCCGAATTGCAGCGCCAGCGCGACACGGCCAATGTGGAACGGGACCGGGCCGAGGACGCCAACCGGGCCAAGTCATCCTTCCTCGCCAACATGAGCCACGAATTGCGCACGCCGCTCAACGCCATCATGGGCTTTTCGGAAATTCTCGAACGCGAACTCTTCGGCCCCATCCAGAACCAGACCTATCGCGGCTATGCCGGCGACATCCACCATTCCGGCAGTCATCTGCTGGCGCTGATCAATGACATTCTCGACCTGTCCCGCATCGAGGCCGGGCGGCGCGAACTGTCCACCGAGCCCGTGAGCCTGGGCGAGGTGCTGAAGGATGCCAATTACCTGCTCAATCTCAAGGCGCGCGAACGCAAGCATACCGTGCGGGTCGATGTCGATCCCAACCTGCCGCGCCTGTCGGGCGATCATCGCGCCCTCTATCAGGTGGCGATCAACCTCATCAACAACGCCATCAAGTTCACCCAGCCCCATGGCCTGATCCAGATCAAGGCGGGCCAGACCGGTGATGGCCGGGTGTTTCTGAGCGTCAAGGACAATGGCCCCGGCATACCGGCCCATGAGATCGAGCAGGCGCTGGGCGCCTTCGCCCGCGGCAGCATGGCGGCGCGCAAGGCCATCGACGGGGCCGGGCTGGGCCTGTCCATCGTGCGCGGCCTGATGCAGCTGCATGATGGTGACGTGGTGATCAACAGCCAGCAGGGCGTGGGCACCGAGGTGATCTGCACCTTCCCGGTGAGCCGCGTTCTCAACGGGCCGCGCCGCCAGGTGACAGGCGAGAGCGGCGGTCCTTCGGAAAGCCAGCGCCGGCTCATCGCGCTCACCGGCAACGGCTGAATTCAACCGTTCACTGCGAGCTTGAGCAACGCCAGGGCAAGGACAGCACCCTGCCCTGGGCCATCGCCCGTGTCGATGGCGATGAGCGGTGTCAGGCCGAGGTGCCGGGCAAGCCGTTCTTGCGATGCCCCGTGGACGCGGGCGAGACGCACATGAGCGATGGCCGAAGGCTCGAGGGCCTGTAGCACGGCGGCAGCGGCCAGGGCGGCCATGCCTTCGATGACCACCGGCACCTGATGCAGGCGCGCCGCCAGAATGGCGCCGGCCAGCGCCGCCATCTCACGTCCGCCGAAATGGCGCAATGCCTCCAGCGGGTCCAGCCCGCCCTCCGGCAGGGGGTGCAAGGCCGCACGCTGGCGCTCTCCCTGGTCACCTTCGGCCGGGTCGAGCCACTGATCCACGTTTCCGCCCAGGAGCGCCCGGCACAGGGCCGCGGCGGCGAGGTCGCCGCCGATGGCAAAGCCGGCAAGACCGAGCAGGTCGGCACCGCCGGCCACCGCCTCCATGCCATAGGCCATGGTGGCGGCGCAGTCGGCCTCCGCCAGACTGGGGCCCGTCAACAGATCGCCGGCGGGGTGGGCCAGCGCCAGTTCAAACACCTTGAGGCCAAGCCCCTGGGCCGCGCAGGTGCGCGCCGCCGGATCGCTACCCTCCTGCAGGGCGTGAAGCCGCGCCTCATCCTCCCCCGCCGCATGACCGGCCAGGGCGCGCAGGGCCGGATGGTGACTGGCGATGAACAGGGCGACAACCGGGCGGGTGAGCCTGGGAGGGCTGGCCGCCGGTGCGGCCGCCAGCCACGCGGGGCTGTTGCCCGCCACTGTCGGCAAGGGCGGCAGGTCGCGCAGCAGCGCACGGATGTCGTCGAAGGGCAGACCGGTCAGGGCAGAAGGCGGCATGGCAATCCGGGTCAGGTTGGCGGCTTTGTGAACGCCATGCCTCATATGCCCAGTCGCCGGGCCTTTCAACACCCCGGCAAGGCGGCTAAAAGAGTCCGGGGATGACCATGTTTGGCAATGACGACAGGACGGGGGACGACGGCCAATCGGGCTTCCGGCCGGTGGCCGAGTTGCTGCTCGCGCTGCGCTTCCACACCCGTTTGCCCATTCCCTTCCTGCGCACTCTCGATCCGCCGCCGCTGGCCCAGGCCATGCGGTTTTTTCCCGTGGCCGGAGCGGTGGTGGGGGCGCTCATCGGCGCCATGCTGATTGCGGCGGCGCTGCTCAATCTGCCCCCGGCGCTGGCGGCCATCGTGGCCGTCGCGGGCGGCATGTTCCTCACCGGAGCCCGGCACGAGGACGGGCTGGCCGACATGGCCGATGGTTTTGGCGGCGGCGAGACGCGCGAACAACGCCTGGACATCATGGCCGACAGCCGGTTGGGCACCTATGGCACATCGGCCCTGGCCCTGAGCCTCATGGCGCGGGTGGTGATTCTGGAAAACCTGCTGGCGCTGCGCCCCCTCGCCGTCATCGTGCTGCTGGCCGGGGCGGCCGCCTTTTCGCGAGCCTTGATGGTGGACCTGCTGTGGGCCACGCGTCCGGCGCGCCTGGAAAGCACCATGCTGGACCACGGCAGGCCGGGGCGGGCCGTGACGCTGTTCGCCCTGTTCACCGGCGGTGCCATGGTGACGGCGGCCGGTGCCATCATGATCGCACCGGAAGCCGGGATGCTGGCGCTGGTCGCGGCGCTGGCCACCACGGCGGGCTTGCGCGCGCTCTCCATGCGGCTGATCGGCGGCCAGAACGACAATGTGGCGGGGGCGGCCCAGGTGCTCAGCGAAGTCGCCATGCTCACCGCCTTCGTGGCAAGCATTGGTTAACCCTGCCGATAAATCACAAGGTTTCGTCAACCTTCTCTCACCCGGCCCGCGCCTAGAATGGCGGCATCGTCTGTTGCGTTCCTCGGAGATGCCATGCGCCGGTCCGGTCCCCTGCCTTCGGTTGGTCTTGCCTTCCTGCTCACCATGAGCGCGGGCCTGCCGGGCCTCACGCCTCTGGTGGCGGCGCCCGCCTATCAGCTCATGGCCATGACCGAACTCAAGTCCGGCAGCAACGGGCATTTCGTGGTCATGGCGGAAATCAACGGCCGCGATGTGCGCGTGATGGTGGACACGGGTGCCACCGCCGTGGCGCTGAGCCATGAGGACGCCAGCGCCATCGGCCTCAAGCCCGACGACCTCACCTATGACGTGCCGGTGTCGACCGCCAATGGCATCGCCAAGGCGGCGCGCGTCACCCTCACCAAGGTCAATATCGATCAGGTGAAGGTCTATGACGTGCAGGCGCTGGTCATGCCCGAGGGCGCCCTCACCGGTTCACTGCTCGGCATGAGCTATCTCGGCCGCTTGCAGAGCTTCAAGGTGCAGGACGGCGTGCTGGTTCTCAAGAACTAGCAGCCTGACTGTTGATGGACTTAACACAAGTCAGATCAGTTGCTCTCCCGCGATACTTTTGAGCGGTGGCTTTGAGCCATCAAAGCCAAAAACGCTCTAGAACTGAAAGGCGAACTGGGCACCGCCCATGTAGGTGTCGCTGTCGTCCATGATGAGACCGGAGACTTCGCCCATGAGCGCGAGCTGCGCCCGCCCGGCGAAGCTGAAGTTCAGTCCGGCCTGAAGCCGGAGATCGGTATCCGCATCGCTGCGCAGTGTTCCGCTCCCCTCCTCCCTGGTCTTGTCGAGGAAGTTCCAGTCCAGTTGCGCGCCGGCCCAGGGCTCCACCGTAACCTTGTCCGAGATGGCCACGGTATTGCCGATCTGGAGGGCGGGCGAGAGAGCGGCGGTATAAAAGGTCTGGTCCGGCCAGCCGCCGGTCGTTTCCTCCTGCTTTTCGCGCGACCAGGCGAAGTTCAGCGATGGCGTGAAGCGCCAGGTGCCGGAATAGAAATTGCCGGTCAGCGCCGCCGCCGTCTGCACCCGCGTGTTGTCATAGTCGTTGCCGCCGAACTGGCTGTCGAGGTCCATCCACGCGGCATTGCCGGAAAGCATCCAGGTCTGGTTGATCGACCAGGCACCATAGACGCCACCGCCCCAGCCGTCGGTTTCCACCCGTGACCAGGGGAAACCCGGCGCTTCCTGACGGGAGGTTTCGCGCAGGGCCATGATGCCGAGAATGACCGAATCCGAAACCTTGTAATCCGCGCCCAGGGTGAAATTGGCCAGCGGTCCTTCAAGATCGGAGAGATCGGCATCGCCGTCCACCCAACTGTAGCGGCCATCAAGCCAGACATTCCAGCGGGGCGCGGACGCAACGGCAGAGGGCAGGTCCGCCGTGGGCACGATGGTGATGGCGGAGGGGGCGAGGCGCGCCAGGGCCTCGGCCGGGTCGAGCGTCAGTCCGGCGGGCGCAATCTGGTCGGGCGCAAAGCGGCGGCGCAGGGCCAGCGCCACGGCATCGTTCACGGCGTGCATGGACTGGCCGATGCGCGCCGAGGCGGCGCAGGCCGTGATGTGGTTGCTGTCGGCGTCGAAGGAGACCTCTGCGAGATAGGAACAGCCGTAGTCGGGGTTGTTCACCTGGGCCTGGGCCGGAAGGGTCCAGGCCAGAAGACAGCCAGCAGCAAGCACAAGGTTACGCGGCGTCATGGCCCCCTCCTCGTCAATCGCGGTTGTTCCGCATCACGTCAGCAGTGCCCCCGGCACGTTGTAACAGGAGGCGGCGGGCATTTCCACCCCGCTATGCGTCAGGTGCACGTCTGGAGGAGGCTGCCGCCACGGCGGCCAGGGCCTGATGGATCACGTCCACCCCCGCTCCGGCGCGGCAGGTCTCGGTGGAGAGGACCTGCCGCCACAGGCGGCCGCCGCGCTGGCCATGGAACAGGCCCAGCATGTGGCGGGTGATGCGGGAGAGCCAGACGCCCTGCCCCAGTTGGTCCTCGACGTAGGGCAGGAAGGCTTGGACTGCCGCCACCCGATCAGCCACCGGGTTTGCCGCACCGAAGACGCGGCGGTCAACATCGGCCAGCAGCCAGGGGTCATGATAGGCGGCGCGGCCCAGCATGACGCCATCGAGACCAGCCCCTTCGGCTTCCGCCTGATCGAGCGAGGCGAGGCCGCCGTTGAGGATGATGGCAAGCTGCGGCATGGCCTGTTTCAGGCGGTGCACGCGGGCATAGTTCAGCGGCGGCACCTCGCGGTTTTCCTTGGGGCTGAGGCCCTGAAGCCAGGCTTTTCTCGCGTGGACAATGAAGGTGTCGCAACCCGCGCCGGCCACGGCGGCCACGAAGCGGGAGAGGTCTTCGTCCTCGTCCTGATCGTCGATGCCGATGCGGCATTTTACCGTCACGGGAATTTTCACGGCGGCGCGCATGGCGGCAAAGCATTCCGCCACCATGTCCGGCTCGGCCATGAGGCAGGCGCCGAAGCGGCCGTCCTGCACCCGGTCCGAGGGGCAGCCGACATTGAGATTGATCTCGCCATAGCCCCAGTCCTCACCCACCCTGGCGGCTTCGGCCAGAAGGGCGGGATCGCTGCCGCCCAGTTGCAGGGCGACTGGCTGTTCAGCGGGCGAAAAGCCGAGAAGGCGCTGGCGGTCGCCATGGCGGATGGCGGCGGCGGTCACCATCTCGGTATAGAGCAGCGCGTGCCTGGTCAGCACCCGATGGAACATCCGGCAATGCCGGTCGGTCCAGTCCATCATGGGGGCCACGGAAAAACTTTTTCCTTTATTTTTCAATCAAATACCTGTATCAATCAATGGAACAAACACGAAACGTGTGCGCTGTTTTTCGTCGGATTTGCACACGTTTCTACCCATTTCTTCGCTTCCCTGCACACAAATCGCACACGGTGCGGGGGATTTCGCATCGGAGTGCACACGGATGGCAGTGATAACAAAACTCCCGTCAGGCAATTGGCGGGTCCAGGTTCGCCGGAAGGGTTCTTACGCCAGTAACACCTTCAGGCGAAGGGCCGATGCCGACGTATGGGCGCTGGAGGCGGAGCGCAATATTGACCTGGGCATCGCCCCCAAAGCCGTCTCCCCCGCCAAGATTCGGACGGTGGGTGATATCATCGATCTGCACATCAATGACATGCTTGAGGTGGGCAAGCCCATTCGAAGGTCAAAGGCAGCTGTCTTGGCCGCCCTCAAAACTTCCCTTGGGACCACCCGGCTACGAGACCTGAACCGCATAGCGCTTATCGACTATGGCAAGGCACGCGCAAAGGCGGGCGCGGGACCCGCTACGCTCGCCATCGACTTCTCGTTCCTTGGAACTCTCCTCACCCATGCGGCTGCGGTCCACGGCATCGAAGCGACACCCGAAGATGTCAGGCTTGCCCGCAAGGCACTAACGCGTCTTGGGCTCATTGGCAGATCGAATGAACGCGACCGCCGGCCTACCCAGGAGGAATTGGATGTGCTGGTGGAGTATTTTATCAATAAGCCGCGCCAGCTTATCCCATTGGACCGCATCATCCGCTTCGCTGTGGCGACAGCGATGCGCTTGGAGGAGATCTGCAAGATCACGTGGGACGATGTCGATTTTCGGAATCGCCTGGTGACTGTCAGAAACCGCAAAGACCCCCGCAAGAAGGACGGCAACGACCAACGTGTGCCCCTTCTCGGTCTCACAGGATATGATGCCTGGCAGATCATCCTTGAGCAACAGATTGTCACTCATGGAAGGGGAAGGGTTTTTCCCCATTCCCATAGGTCTGTTGGAACTGCCTTCCATCGTGCTTGCGCGGAACTGAAAATTGTTGACCTGCATTTTCACGATCTGCGGCATGAAGGAACGAGCCGACTATTCGAGGCGGGTCTGACAATTGAGAAGGTCGCACTTGTCACCGGCCACAAGGACTGGAAGATGTTACGCCGCTATACCAACCTCCGTCCGGAGTCCTTGCATCGTGTGGCGCCAACTACCGCTGTGGTCCTGGCGAGCCCCTCTGCGGTGAGCCAACTGGGGGCAAGTCCACCACAGACCGGAAATACTCCAGCCGGGTGATGCGAAGATGGTAGCAGCTCACATCACCACATCCGCTGCACGGTAACTAAACCTGGGATCAAGGGCAGGTGGTCTGTTTCCCCAAACGCGGGGATGAACTATCAATTCAACCTCCCGACCTATGGCAAAAGTGGTAAAATGACACCAGTTGGCCAAAAATTCCGGAGTCCCTAAGAGCTGTCGGATGAAATTTCAGTGGCAAAACCACAACAAAACGCACATTCCTTTCAGCCTCTCAGGACTATTTCGTAGAGGAAAAGCCGATGGCGCACCGTGAATGACAAAGGTGAGAACTGGTGTGTTCTGTTTGCCCGCAAAGAATTCAATTGAAGAAGGCGGACCGGAGCCCGCCTTCAATTTGATGGAGTTGTCTCCTTGTTAACGGAGAGACCGCACCGTTTTCAATGCTAACGAGGACAGTATAGCTGCCCATTCCAAGTTGACAACCTATTTTGTGTGATTAAGTTTTCCCTCAAATAGGGGTTGCATGGCATGGATGTCATTCGATTTTCATTTGATATGGGGACAAATTCACTGGGGTGGGCCGTTCTGAAGGGCACCCGGACTGACAAAAGCGCGAATGCTCGTCAAGGTGAAGCGACTAACATTGTAAAAACGTTGGCCGTCGGAGCACGCGTCTATTCCGACGGGCGAAACCCCAAAGACGGAACTTCTTTAGCAATGATGCGGCGCGAGCCTCGCGCCGCCCGCAAACGCCGTGACCGCTTCCTGCAACGTCAACGCAAGCTCATCAAACTCTTGATCTCATACGGTCTGATGCCCAAGGCTGAAGGTGAACGCAAACGTCTTGAATTGCTTGAACCGTATTCCCTACGTGTCAAAGCACTGGACAACGCCATTGAACCTTTCCACTTGGGCCGCATCATCTTTCACCTAAACCAGCGACGCGGTTTTCAATCCAATCGCAAGACCGACAAGTCCGACAAGGACGACGGTGTTCTGAAGCAGGCGCAGAAACGGCTTTGCGAGGCCCTCGAACGGGATGGTTCGCGCACCTTAGGAGAGTTTCAATATCGGCGACTTCAGACTGGTGACAACGCACGGTTCCGCATTACCGGAACTGGCCTCAAGGCGGAGCATGAGTTCTTTCCAACCCGCCAGCTTGTGAAGGATGAATTCGCTGCTCTTTGGGCAGCCCAGAAAATGCACCACCCCTCATTGCTTACCGATGAAGCCAAAACTGCCATTAGCAACGCCATTTTTTTCCAGCGTCCTTTGAAAGCTGTGAAGGCTGGACGGTGCACCTTTAATCCCTCGGAGGAGCGTCTGCCTGCTGCCCTGCCAAGCGTGGAAGCCCGCCGTATCTATCAGGAGGTGAACGAACTTCGATATGGTGAGGGTTACCGGATCACTACACCGCTAGAGCAAGCCGAGCGCAACGCTCTCGTTTCGGCCTTGCTCATGGGTAACAAGCTGACTTGGGTACAGATCAAGAAGCAGCTGAAACTGCCGGCAGGCACGCGATTCAGCCTCGAAGACGTGCGCGACGAGTTAAAAGGCTGCGCCACTGCGGCAATCCTGCGGGGCAAGAAGGGCAGAGAACTGTTTGGCAAGGGATGGCATGCTTACCCCCTTAAGCGCCAAGACGACATCGTGCGGCATTTGCTCGACGTGGAAGACCCCGGCGAAATCATCTCATGGTTGCAAATGGAATGTGGTGTTTCAGCGGAAGTGGCTGCTCATATCGCCAGCGTTAACTTGCCGGACGGTCACGGCAGGCTGGGAAAAACCGCCAATGCCGCAATCCTTGAACAATTGATAGCGCACCACGAATTTACGTATGCCCAAGCGGCGGAGGCCGCGGGCTATCACCATTCGGATTTCTCACCCCAACAGAAGCTTTCTAGCCTGCCCTACTATGCCCGCGTGCTTGAGCGCCATGTATCCTTCGGCACCGGCAACCCTGCTGATGGAGATGAGAAGTGCTTTGGCAAATTCGCCAACCCGACCGTCCATGTCGGCCTCAACCAGCTGCGCAAGCTCACAAACAAGCTGATTGCCAAATATGGTAGGCCCGATGAAGTGGTAATTGAACTTGCACGCGACCTGAAACAATCAAAAAAGCAAAAGGATGAAGAGCAGAAGACCAATTTGAAAAACCGGTCCATAAATGACGGATTTAGAAAGTTGCTTGCAGAAAATAATGTCCCGGAAACTCCTGTTAACATGATGCGAATGCGACTGTGGCATGAACAGCGCGATGCGTTGAATACTTTCTGCCCTTATTGTGGCGAACAGATCTCCATTTCCAACCTGCTCTCCGACACCAATGAGATCGAGGTGGATCACATCTTGCCATTTTCTCGCACGCTAGATGATAGCGCCGCCAACAAGATTGTCTGCCACCGCACATGTAATCAGGGAAAAAGGGACAGAACTCCTTTTGAGCATTTCGGTTCGAGGCCAATCTGGGGTGCTATAGAAGCCAATGCCGCGAAACTGCCCCGCAACAAAAGCTGGCGTTTCGCTCCTGACGCGATGGACAAATTCAAGACCGAGAGCCGCGACTTCCTCGATCGGCAGCTAAACGAGACCCGTCATCTTTCCCGCGTCGCCAAGGCCTATCTTGAAACTGTCAGCCCGCAGGTGTGGGTTGTCACTGGAAGCCTCACCGCTATGTTGCGCGGCAAATGGGGGCTTAACTCAATTCTTGATGGTGGCAACCGCAAAAACCGAGACGATCACCGCCACCATGCCATTGACGCCTTCACCATCGGTTGCATCTCGCGCAGCCTGCTGGCGGCAGTCGCAAGGAGTTCGGCTTCGGCCGAAGGCCTCGATTCTGACCGCGTACTGGCTGACCTGCCTGAACCGTTTGATAACTATCGAGATCCTTTGCGCGAATTGCTGCGCACAATGGTGGTGTCTCACAAGCCCGACCATTCCAAGGACGGTGAACTGCACGAGGAGACAGCTTATGGCATTGTGAGCAGCAAGAAAGAGCGCGCAATAGGCAATCTCGTTTATCGCAAGACGCTTGGAGGGCTCACCGACAAGGAAATAGAGAGGGTGCGCGATCCGCAACTCCGCAGGGAATTGCAAAGTGTCCGAGATGGCTTGGCCGACGCTGGCAAGAAACCTGATGCCAAGGCCCTCAGCGCCGCTCTCATCGCCTGGGCCACCACACAAGCCGAAGCGGAAGAAGTGCGCACTGGTCGGCCGCGTAACCCTGTCCGTCATGTCCGTCTGCTCAAGCCAGAAGCTTCCTGCGTAGAAATTATAAACCGAGAAACTGACAAACCCTACAAAGCGCTGGTACCGGGTCAGAACTGGTGCATGGACATCGTCTCGGTGCGTGACGGTAACGGGTCTTTTGAGTGGAAGGGCTTCGCCGCCACCTATTTCGAAGTGAACCGCAAGGGTTGGCGCCCGCAATGGGAACGCGACAAGATCGGCGGTAAGCTGGTCATGCGCTTGCACAAGGGCGATCTGGTGGAAATCGATGACAGGGACGGTGTACGCAGGGTGAAAAGAGTTGTGCGGCTGGCTCCGTCCAACAACCTTGTCTACTTGGCTGGCCACAACGAAGGCGGCGACCTGCAGAAGCGGCACGATGATGCAGATGACCCATTCAGATGGGACTTTGCCAACATTGGTGGCATGGCAGCCCGGAATGCCCGCAAGGTCAAGATCAACGAAATCGGCATTTGAGTCCGTACACAGATCAATTGGCATGATTTCTGCTTAACCGGCTTGACTTTGAACTTCTGCTCCATTTCTGGACGGGAAACATGTCAATGCTGCGCCGGATTGTGGAAATCACCGGGGAAGGAAAGCGCCTGTCGTTAGATCGGGGCTTCCTCACGATCTCCAATGCCGAAGGCCATTTGGGTTCAGTCCCACTTGATGACATTGAAGCCGTCATCGCGGCATCGCCTTCCGTCAGCTACTCGGGACAGTTGATTGATGCGTTGGCAAACCGTGGAGCGCCACTGGTGATTTGCGGCAACTATTACAGGCCAAGCGTCTGGATGCTGCCGGTCAATGGCCACCACGCCCAAGGAGAGCGTATGGAGGCACAGGCCGCTTGTTCCCAAGCACTACGCAAGCGCCTTTGGTCGGACCTGGTTACTGCCAAGCTCGAGGCCCAAGCCCAGGCGCTAGCCCATGCAGGTCGCACCTTTTCGCCATTGCGTTTCATGCAGCGCGAGATACGCGCGGGAGACCCTGGCAATGTCGAAGCCCGTGCCGCCCAGTTCTATTTCCCCGAACTCTTTGGAGCTGATTTCCGCCGCAACCGCGTGCTTGAGGGGGCTAATTCTCTTCTGAATTATGGCTACACTGTTCTGCGTGCCGCCACGGCGCGCGCCATTGTGGCAGCAGGGCTGCACCCCTCGTTTGGCATTCTTCACAAGAGCCGAGGTGATGCCTTTCGCCTTGCCGATGATCTGATGGAACCCTTCCGCCCCACGGTTGATCTCGAAGTCCTTGACTTGCTGGCCGTCGGGAAGCAGTCGCTAGAAACGGACGTAAAGCGTCGGCTGGCGGGCTTGTTGCAGCTTGATTTTCAGACGCCGGAAGGACGTACACCGCTTTCCAGTTGTCTGACACGCCTTTCATCATCATTGGCCCAAATCTACACGGGCGAACGCAATGCGCTGCAATTGCCATCGCCTCTCGTCCGTTTGCCGGACGACTTGGGTCAAGCCTCAGAATGAGCAGTCTTTCCGGTTATCGCATCATGTGGGTGATGGTTGTTTTTGATCTTCCGGTGTTGACCAAGTTGGAACGTAAGAGGGCAAGCAGGTTCCGCATGGACTTACTTGATGAGGGCTTCAGTATGATGCAGCTTTCGGTCTATCTGCGCTTCACGGCTGGGAAAGAGCAAGCCTTGGCCCTCACCGAGCGCGTTGGACGCAAAGTTCCGAGGGATGGAAAAGTTGATGTCCTGTTCTTCACGGATAAGCAGTATGAGAACATCTATTCGTTTCGCGGCAAGCGGAACGAACCAAAACCTGTCAAGCCAGACCAGTTGGCGCTGTTTTGATTCGCCCCCCACTTCGGCAGCAGATGTGGACAAGTTGTGGATAACACCGGTTCCGACAAGCTCAAATGAGCAAAAAAGCCCCTGTTTTCAGGGGCTTTTTCAAAGGTTAGGTTAGCATTGAGAACGGTGCGGTCCAACCGCAACTCCCGTACGCGGCGGTGGCGCGCTGCCGGTAGGTTAGCATTGAGAACGGTGCGGTCCAACCGCAACTTATGGATCGTGCGATTTGCTCCAAAACAAAGGTTAGCATTGAGAACGGTGCGGTCCAACCGCAACAGGCATGGCCCGCAAGGAGCGCCCCTCTTCAGGTTAGCATTGAGAACGGTGCGGTCCAACCGCAACAATTCGCGCGCCCGCAAATCACGCCTGATAAGGTTAGCATTGAGAACGGTGCGGTCCAACCGCAACTAGGATCGGACAATGTGTTGGTCATGGCTCAGGTTAGCATTGAGAACGGTGCGGTCCAACCGCAACTCCTGGCTGTTCCAGGTCGGGTTTTTCTGGGAGGTTAGCATTGAGAACGGTGCGGTCCAACCGCAACAGAGATTGAGACGGGGGACATTCTGATGCGAGGTTAGCATTGAGAACGGTGCGGTCCAACCGCAACGTATGTGGCACCATATTACAATCAGGCCAAAGGTTAGCATTGAGAACGGTGCGGTCCAACCGCAACTTCACGCGGCGTTTCGTTGTGGTTTCGACCGAGGTTAGCATTGAGAACGGTGCGGTCCAACCGCAACTCGCGTATCCGTCGCCATATCAATGCCGATAGGTTAGCATTGAGAACGGTGCGGTCCAACCGCAACCACAGGTCAATTCTTCTGGCTACTTTGCCTTAGGTTAGCATTGAGAACGGTGCGGTCCAACCGCAACCATTTATGCCGCTCGCTCCTGTCGCTCCTGAGGTTAGCATTGAGAACGGTGCGGTCCAACCGCAACCAACAGCGTTGTCTCCACCGTGCTGCGAAAAGGTTAGCATTGAGAACGGTGCGGTCCAACCGCAACCACAGGTCAATTCTTCTGGCTACTTTGCCTTAGGTTAGCATTGAGAACGGTGCGGTCCAACCGCAACCATTTATGCCGCTCGCTCCTGTCGCTCCTGAGGTTAGCATTGAGAACGGTGCGGTCCAACCGCAACAGGTCGCCGAGGCTATGGCCGGATGGGAATAGGTTAGCATTGAGAACGGTGCGGTCCAACCGCAACCGCTCTACCGCGCGCGTCCGCGCGTGATGAAGGTTAGCATTGAGAACGGTGCGGTCCAACCGCAACTCTCCCACCGGTGCAGGTCGTGCACGATGAAGGTTAGCATTGAGAACGGTGCGGTCCAACCGCAACACAGTGATGATGCTGACCTTGCCCCAGTTTATTATCCAGCTTTGAGTTCGCCCTGTTCATTGTTTATGCCCTGCTGGGCGGGGGTTGCAATTGTCATGGGCGCGAAGCCCAACGGTTACGCAGTGCGAGATGAACTCATTGCCCTGGTCCACACGAATGGTCTTGGGATAACCGACCTCCCAGCAGACCTTTTCGAGAGCCATCCCCACATCCGCTGCATGGTAGCTGAACCTGGAATCAAGGGCAGATGGTCTGTTCCCCGCACACGCGGGGATGAACCGTTGTGATGTTTCTGGTTTCTGGATTGCAGGCACTGTTCCCCGCACACGCGGGGATGAACCGGACCTTGGCCGATCGCTACCGGCATGCGGCACCTGTTCCCCGCACTCGCGGGGATGAACCATCAATCCAACCTCCCGACCTATGGCAAAAGTGATGAAACGCCACAAGTTGCCCCAAACCCACCCAGGCCAGGTCAAACCAGATCACCACCACAGCGCTGGTGCCGGGCGGCAAACGGCTTGTCCCACCAGCCTGCCCCCATCTTGACCGATCTTTGGATTGGGAGTTCCTGATATCCTATTCCACAATGCGCAACAGGTGCGCGGCCCGTGTCGCTATAACTGCGCGAACGGTAGCGAGGATTTCGTGCCTGATCCCGTCACCGTCAAGTTCCGAGAGAAGGTTGTCGGCTTCCAAACCGATGCGCCCCGCCAGATCCCTCATATCCCCGACCAACAGGCGCTGCGCAGCGCGCGCATTGTGCACAAGCGCCAACCAGTGTCCCAACTGGATCGTGTCCGGAACAGACCGGCCACCAATGGCCATGGCCTGCTTCTTCGCTAGCTGCGGATAGGCGGCGGTGCACACAACGTCATAGAGCGGCGCGAGGTCGGGGGCTTTTTCTCTGTACAATAATGCGTAGTTCTTGGCATGGGCGTCGGCATTGCCCACCAAATATTGGAATATTTGCGCGCGGATGAAATTCAGCCGGTCGGCAGCCGGTCGGGCGGTGGCACGATTGATCAAATCAAGCGACTGTTGAACGCCCGGTCCACCCTCTTCTTCATACTTCAGTTCTGGCGGGACGCTGAGTGCCTGGCAAAAATCTTCCTGATGTAAGCGTGTGATGGTCCCATCCGCGTGCGGCGCGCGATCGTATCGTTCGACAAGCAGGAATGGAATCGCACCGCCATAACGCATTTCTACGGCGGGCACAGGGAGCTTGAGGCGGGCGGCAAGGCGCACGCAAAACAGTTCATTCTCAACAGTGCCGTCAAGGGTTTGGATAAGGGGCTTTAGGATGTGCGTTGTCGGTCGTCCACCCTTTGCGAGACCGATGGAATCCCCTTCCACACAGACGGCGAGTTTGTCTTGGGCGCCAGCAAGCGAGAGTCGCACACCTTCTTCACCGCCGAGCAATGGACGTGCACGTAATTTTTCGAGGATCTCTTCGAGGCGGTGGGGGGTGAGCCGCTCGATGCCGTCAGCATTTCCTAACGGCGGCGCTTTGCCGGTTGGATAGAGTGACAATGCGCCCGCGCATTCACCACCGATCACTTCAAGAAGGCCGAAAGCGTTTCCGGCTGAAATCCCAAGCGCACCCGCAAGACGTTGCCGCGCGCCTTCGTCCGGCAGCAGGCCAGAAAAGAATGGGCGGACAACCCGGTCCCCGAAAGGCGCTTCCTGCAATGGCATGGAAAACGAGATGGCGCGGGGGCTGGGTGACCCGAGATAGTCGGGCTCGTAGGTAAAACTCAGCGTCCCAGCATCGGCCTGGAGGAGGGTGCCGGCTTTCCTTTCGCCGAACCAGACTTCCAGCAGATGCGCCATCAGCCACCTTCCCGCCGGCTGCCAACGGACAACGCAAGACCCAAAGACGCCGCAACCCGAAGGGCACGACCGATTTGGCAACTACCCTTCCCCGCCTCAAGCTCGCGCACAAAGCGGACGCCTACACCTGTAAGGCCGGCGAGCTGTTCCTGTGTCAACTTCTGCGTCTTCCGTTCCTTGCGGATAAGAAGGCCGAAGCTTTCGCTGTCCGTGATCGTTTGCATATAATATTCCCTATCGGGACGATCATAGCAGGCCTTCCCACGAAAGGCCATGAACAACCCGGTCGGGCTTATTTTTTGCTGTTCCCAGCCGAAAAACCAACAAACGTCCCGTTCGGGATTGTTGCGTTGGAATTGGTTTAAGTCCCCCAGTTCACTGAATGAGGGCCGTGGGCGGAGCGACACGAGCCTGGTGGGTTTGGCGGCTTGGGCCCCACCAGTGGCGGCACAAAATTCGCCTAGGAAGCCCGCCTGTGCGACCTCACAGGCGAGACCCGTCATCCATTTCACCCGTGACGGCCCTTCTACCCCGGCCACGTCAATTGGGACCGTATGCCAACCTGCGCTCAAAATAGCGCCTCCACAGACACTATCCCACCCAACAGGCATCTGTCACTTCACAGCGGTCTAAAACACACCTCGCTCGCAGCGCACGTCAGCCTGTCGGCACAGGGCCGGCAAGCCAATACGCAGCTGCACCACCCAGGAGCAGCCTGTTTGAACGACTTCGGCAGCGACACCTGGCTGCCGCAGCCGACTTCCGCTACGACACGACCTTCTTAAGTTTCTCCAGGTCAAGGGTGACAAATCGCTTTCGCTCTTTCGTTGCTGGGTCTCGCACGAGAATCGTGTTCTTCCCGCTAGCGTCTCGAACCAACACATTACTGGAAGCTAGAAGCTTCCACAGTCCTTCACCGCCACAACCTATTTTGTTGCCGAGCTTTTTCAGATTGCGATCCCGAACACAGGCCACCCTACGCTTCTTGAACTCCGTCAAAAATCCAAGCGAACTGGTTTGTCTGTCATCGGTCACCTCGCTATGGTCCGGGAAAATAGCTCTTTGCCCCACGAGCTTCATGAGCAACTTGTACGTTTTGACAACATCCAGATATGCATCCTTGCGCTGCGTCACATACCTACGATAGCACCACCCTACCGAGAACTTTCCACGGTCAACCGACCATGGAACAAGCTTCATTTCTGCAGTGATAACCACCGTCGCATAGACATTCGCGAACTTCTCCAAAACGCGCAGCTGGGAACTTTTGAGGGTCGAGCCATGCATTTCTATGAATTCTGCATGGAGTTCCTTTACGCGTTTGAATATCTTCCCCTGTCCCCGCTTATCGGTGAGGGCCGTAAGCCAGGCTTTACCAACCGCACCACGATGCTTCACACAGCCGGCGACAGCACGCTTGATAATGTCCGACCTCTGCGGTGCGGCCAGTTCCTCGCTATTGCACTCAAATATCCCACCACGCGTTTGGCACCTCACGCGGAGGTCAATGATGCGGACACCGGTCGGAGAATCCGAGTTGCCTTCGCTCACTGCCGGACGGTTTGAGGAAGTCAAAATTGCACAAACCCACTCCTTATTGGGCAAAGTACCCTTCACAGACTGCGAGCGTGAACGCCCTTGACCTGACGCAACGTCAAAGATGAAGTTTGACAGAGACGTGGCAATTCCGCTCGATTGCAATCTAGACTTAGCCGCATCAGAAAGATTCTCCTCGTCAAAAGGCATGAACAAGCCGTTTCGGGATGCAAGCGCCTCCTCTCGCGCCCGGGCGGTTTGATTAAACGTCGGCAACGTCGGTACCGAGTTTTGGGACAAAAAACACGTGTTTGCGATGGTAAGCAATGTCGACTTTCCCGACGACGTGTCCGACCACACGTTGAAGATTGGGCTGTCGGCAGCCGGAAGGGCCTTCCCCAGCAGTGGCCCGCTTAGGGCGTGCCCAATCGCGAAGATTGCCGTGTGTGATCTCTCCGCAAGAGCTCCCAGACTGCGCTTCCAATATTTGAGGCTGCCACTAATTGATCCGGCCCTCTTCTTAATCACACAGAGCCGTGAAGAGTGCATGGGGAGCATCTTCGCGGATCCATAGGTTCGATCCGCTGTCACAAATGTTCCGCTTGTGTGCCAACCTGTGGCGTCCGTAATCAATCTCTCACGAACGCCGCCCATCGGCCGCCGAACTTTATCTTCGACAAACCTCTCCGCCTGCTTCCGGCCTTTAGGGACATCTACTCCACGATTTTTGAGCAGATCAGAGATCTCATTGGGCTTGTCCAAATCAGCCTTATCGATCGGCAGATAACTCCAACAATCGCCGGACGCGTGAGGCATCAATAGGACAATTTGATGGCGATTGTCTGCCTCATGAATGGCAACGCAGTTTACTTTGAACGTATTTTTCATGTTTAGATCCTCTATGTGTGCTAAGTTGCTTCCAAGACGTGATCCGGTGATCATTCCACTGATCACCGGATCACGTTCCTGGTGGTCCAAACCATGCGATCGGCCATGACCAATCATTCACCCCATGCAGTGTGGAGTGTTGTGATGTCCTGAATGAATCTGTTGGGTTTGGTACTTGTTGCTACGTGTGAATTATAGCCATTTAGGCACTACACGGTGGCGCCATGCCACCAGCACGCCCAATGGCGAACGCAACCACTTAAATCTTTACTAGACGGCTTCCGTGGCGACGAAGGCCGATGGTGATCAACCGATCCTGATGCCACGAAGACGACATCTCGTCCGACAACGTTTTCAGTTGCCGGCCCTTCAACAAGGATGAGAAAGTGTTTTTTCGTCCAGTCGCATCAACGTACTGGTAGCGAGTGTTGAAATTTGGCTTGAAGGCATATGCGGATATTCCCTCCAGATCATACACCTCACTCCTCCGCAACGGCCGCTGGACCAATGCAGAACTCCTCAAGCGCGATCGCAATTCTGACCGTTCACCATCAGACAGCCGCGGCGTTATTAACATCGCGTGAAGTGACCAAAGGTCTTCGTCAGGATTCGAGGACGTCGTGTTGCAGGAAATATCAATCGCACCCAACCACGGCCTATCACCGAGTTTGGACCGCTTGATGATGTCACGGTGGTAGCGCGCGACTTCCTTCATCTTCGCATCATGCAATTCCCAGTCAGCATACATGTGTCGTTCAGTAATGATTGACACCGCATCCAACCTTTCATGATTTCCGAAGAGGTCCAGCATCTGCCCCGTGAACCACTTCCGAACAGCCAATCCACAAGCGTGGCAAGGCAGTCGTCCGCAAGGGCTTTCCTTGGTGCACCCCTCTCGCTCCCTGATGGCGAGTTGATTTCGCCCCCGGGGAAGAGAGCGCACTTCTGGGTAGAACCTTTTGATATCCAGATTGGTGTTACCCATTTTGCGCTCCCTTCTGAATGGTGCGGGAGGCCTCGTAGGTTCTGATGTCCGACATCCTGTATCTTACGATGCGGCCAATCTTGACGTAGGCACAGCCAGTGCCCTTCCAGCGCGTTTGCTGAAGCATCCTCGTTGAAACATGCCAGCGCTGACTAAGCTCTGTCTCACTCAAGAAGACATCACTCTCCTTGGTGACATCACGCATTTCAGGTTTGTTTTCCATCTACTTATCCAAATGTTTGATTGCTGAACCCGTTTGCGGCGCAAACGGACGCTCATGCGAAATTCCTTTACTGGAACGGATTTGCCGTTCTGGCGCGCCGCCGAGAACAAGCACTTCTGTCACGTATTTGCGTGCCATTTCGTAAATGGTGCGTTTTTGCAGGGCTTTTTGAAGGTTTTCAGGCTAATTTCAGTTTGAATGCGCCGTCACTGATTGAGACACTTCTGCAAACGCACTTTGGCATTCCATTTGCCGTTCTTGCGCGCCGCCTAGAACAGATGTGTTGTCACGTACTATCGTGACATCAAACGTTGTCACGTATTGTCGTGATCCTTGGCGTTATCGCCTCTTGTCCTGACACTTGAAGTTGTCACGTGTTATCGTGATATTTTTCGTTGAAGCATATTTACTTGACACTTTGGGTTGTCGCGTATTTACGTGACATTTCTTGAATGGTGCGTTACTGCTGTTTTTAGGCCAGCTTCATTTTGAATGCGCCGTCAGTGATTGAGAAATTTCTACAATCGCACTTTGGCGTTCCACTCCAAGGTATGGGAAAGTCACCGATGAACGTTATGACTGATAAGGATCAACTGGTCTGTGATTTGGCAAAGGTGCTGAGCAAGTTTGGGAGGAACTTGCGGCTCGAACCAATCAAGACCGGGAAGGTCACGAAGGGTAAAAAGGTGAAGGGGAAGCGAGGGCTTGAGACAAGGAGGACCGGAACAAGGCTCGAGACATATTCTACCCTTGAAAAGATGTATGGTCTGATCATCAAAGATAAGCGCTTTGGCTGCGAGCGTGGCGAAAGGCGAATTCCAAAAGTAGAGAAAGAGACCATAAGTTCCCACACCGAAGCTATTCGTAAGGCAATCAGATTGTCGTTTCGAGTTGCCTTTCCGGATGATCATCGATCGTGGCGCCAGCGCGCTCTGGTTTGGAGTGTCGTCCTCTCGGCTATTTGGCGGGACAAAAAGTCCACTGGCTTAGTCCTTAGTCAAATTCTGCGGCGGGGTGGCATTGAGGAATGCTATCGCCGCAACGCGCCGAAGACCAAATCCTGATCTTGTCGCGCCATTTGTGGATTATGCGGCACGTTGAGTAATGATGCCCAAAGTTGCGTGAAGACTGCGAGTGTTACTGAGGTCGAGTATGGTGGTGTGGCTGCCGTTCACGCGGGGTTATTGCGCGAATGTTCATGTGTGGCGCGCGCCATTTCCCCGAAACGGGTTGGACCTTTGAACAATTCCCAACTGATGGCTTTTGGCCCCTTTTGCCACCGGTCGCCCCCACCCGTTTGATGCCCCCACCGCACCGGCCCAAGCTGTGCAGGTGTGGCCCGGCCTTCAGCACCCCCCACCGCGCCCCCCGCCGGGCCCCCGCCGCTTCCCCTTCACCTACCGCGATAAAAAGGCGTCCAGCAGCAGCTCTATTTTGGTTTCCGCCCAGCCTTTAATCCGGCAACCGGGGTGGCGCGCCTGGGCTTGGCGAACAAATCCGCCACCGGCACCTGCAGAACCGTTGCCAGGGCTTCCAGCGTCGCCACGGTGACATTTTCCATGCCCCTTTCAATCCGGCCTACATAGGCCCGGTCCACTTCCGCTTCCAAGGCCAGCCGTTCCTGGGTGACCCCCTGGTTGACCCTGATCCGCTTCAGGTTCCAGCCGATAACCTGCCGAGTATTCATGGCGGCTAGGTCGCCATATATGGGGACTATATATCCACGGACTGTTGATCTCTTATTTATTCTGTGCCAATTTCCCTCCCGCGAACCGCGAAATGCCTTCTGGTTCAACAACAACCGGGCCGAAAGGGGGGCCACCATGAATGCTTATCTTGATGCCATGCGGAACTATGCCAACTTCGAAGGTCGTGCCACGCGATCCGAGTTCTGGCTCTTCACCCTATTTGTAACCCTGGTTGTGGTCTGCGGCCTGACACTCGATATTGCGCTTGGATCAGAGGAGGAGCCGATCATTGCAACCTTGGCCATGCTGGCCCACATATTGCCTTCCGTCGCAATCCAGTCACGGCGCCTTCACGACACCAACAAGTCTGGTTGGCTTCAGTTGTTGGCGCTGGTTCCCCTGGGAGTCCTCGTTCTGCTTTTCTTCTACGTTTCGCCGTCGACCCCTGGCCCCAATCAATATGACGCCACCAACGGCGGCAACAGGGTGCTGACACCGCAAGCGTCTGCGTCACCTGGTTATTCTGCCAGTGCCGTGGAACGCCTCGAAAAGCTCGCCAGTCTCAAAGCCTCCGGCGCCTTGGACGAAACTGAATTCCAGAAGATGAAGTCGGACATTATGAACCGGGCCGGGTGATTTCGTGGGTATTTTGCCGGGGGGCCAAGGGCAAGGTTCACTTCTGGAGACCGCCCTTGGCGCCACCGTCACCCTGGCCACCCCCGCAGCGGCCCAAACGCCCAATGACCGCGGCGATCCCATCCTTCTGTTGGTCGTGGTCACCTTCATAGTCGTCATCTACACCTTACCAACTCTGGTCGCCATTGTTCGCGCCCACCCCAATCGCTGGGTCATCGCCGTCATCAACCTTGCCTTTGGCGGCACAGTTCTTGGTTGGTTTGGTGCCCTGATTTGGGCACTCTCTGCCGTCCACCGAAGCCCCACTGGCAACCATGGTGGCGAAAGTGGCCTCAACCTCTTTGTCAATGATCCCATCAGGGTTGAACATGTGCACCACTATGCGGACGGGGACGTGCCTTCCCCCCTCACCGACGCCTCTCTCCAACTTCACCGCCTGAAGAAGCTAAGGGATGATGGTTCCCTCGTCCTCACCGAATATGAAGCTCTTCGCCAGGCGGTTATGCGAAAATATGGCATCGATGGCTGAGACGCCGCCTCGCTCCCCTGCTGCTTACCCTCAAGCGCCAGCCCATGGACATCACCGTCCCCATACTGACCCAGCGGCCTGGATTGGCAGCTGGGGTTGTGGTGTTGAGCCCGACCGCCTCTGGGAAATGCTCAGAAGGATGAGGCTTGAACGGTCGACGCTGTGGCTGCGCTGGGGCTGAAAGGGGTCAGAGCGACCTCCGGCCAGAACAAACTGTGACAGGGAGCGCACTTTCATGCCAATGCTATCCGTAAAGCGGATGTGGCGCCGGTCTATGGAGCTGATCACCGTCCAATGGCTGAAGGTTGCCGTGTCGAAGGATAAGAGGGCGGATGCCCCAGGGCACGACAGGTGGCGCCGGACCACGGCGAAGGCAGAAGCCTTGGTTAAGCCCCTGTGGCCCCACCATGCCTTCCTGGTGGTCAGCCGCAATTGATGGACTTGGCCAAGGTGGCGGCGGGCCACTGCCACCATGCGGCTGTGTTGCCAAGCTTCCATGCCGTGGCATAGGACCCCCCCCAGCTCCCCTGTAGCCGTCAGGTCATCGACCATGGCCCGGAAAAGGCCCGCCCAGCTCACCCGACGCGTTGGATCAAGGGTGAACATGGCGTTCCGGCAGCCGTTGACGATGGCATAGATCCCGCAGAGGGAGTCCAGGTGGCCCTGACGGTAGGGCCTGGGCAACAGCGGCCCCACGGTGCGCCAATCAAAAGGCTCCGGAAGAGGATTCTTGTCCCTCGCCATGGTCAGTACTCCTGGGCCAGCATGATGGTGAGCACCCGGATGGTGGCGGAGGGGGCGGCCGGATCGGGCGACAGGACGGTCATGGACTTGTCGTAGTAGTCAATTTTCCAGATCACCGTCTCGTGCTCGACCTTGACACAGGCACAGTCATGTTCGCCCCAGGGGTCATTTTCCCCATTGAAGTCGTCAAACTGCGTTACCGCCCCCAGCGCGGCCCTTGCAAACTCCAGCCCCCGTGACAGAACGCCATCGGTGACAAGCACCCTGCCCCCTTTGCCGTCACGGCGAAGGCGGTCATTGAGAGTCTGCATTCGGGTGAGGCGGGCGGCGCGCGGATCCTGGCTTGAAATGGTCTTCAGGCATGCGTCTACGTTCTTTGCGGTCATGGCAAAGCTCCTTCATGTGGCAATTGAGAATGGATGGGGGTGGCCAGCCGGGCGGTGGCCCGGGTGGGGCCTACAAGGCCCGGATCAGGCGGCGCTGGGCGTCGCTGCTGCCTTCGATGTAGCCTTGGGTGGTCTTGATGGACCGATGCCCAGCAAGCTCTTGCACGTCCTTCAGCGACCCACCTGCCCTATGGATCAGCCGAGCAGCTAGGGTTACAAAAGTCCGTCGCCCTGAATGGGATGAGCAGCCATGCAGGTCCAGGCGGTCGTAATACTGTTTGAACCAGTTGACGATGGCCTTGGCCGTCATCTCCTGCTGCCTCTCCGACAGCACCACCGGGCCAAAGTCCCCGGGCGCCCCCATATGGAGGGCTGCAAGGGCGCCTTTCAGCTGCGGGTGGACGGGGATACGCCGGCCACTTCCCTTCTTGGCAGCCCGCGCGGGCAGTTCCAGCACATCGCTCACCTGGCCCTTGGCATCCAGCACCATGGGCCAGGTCAGCCTGGATATTTCACAGGCCCGCAGTCCAGCTTTCACACTGAGCAAAACGATGACCTTGTTACGCTTTGGATAACGCCCCTGGGCCACCGCGCGCAGAAGTCGGCGCACGTCGGCTGGGGCCAGAACCTTTGCAGGTTGGCCGATCATGACATTGTTCCTGATTTGGGGTGAATTTGCCCTATTTGGGCATGGTGCCAAATTTGCCTAAAAATTACATAAATGTCAATAGTATCAATATGTTGGCAAATATGGGCTTTTCCGGCGCCCTAGCTTTGGCTAGGCTCTTTGGATGGATTTCAAAACGATCCCGACAGTTTGGTGGCACCCCAAGCCTGAACCCCCCTCCGGAGAAACGGGCCGACCCCAGGAGCTAAACCGTTTGCCACCAAGAAGGCTGTCGGCAAGTGAGGCCCGCCGCTGACGTGGCGTTTAGCTGGGGCAGACTTCTGCTTCCAACAAGGCGCTGATATTGAACAGCGAGCACAACACGTCACCCCTGTGCAGACGTCCTATCGTTCCAGCTACATCTTTGCGCCAGCACCCAATGGGTTCGACACGACAAATCCGCGCGTCAATGACGCAAACGATACTTGCAGAGACGCTAGGTAATTCTCCCAACGTCAAATCCTAGGCTCAGGACCCATTAATTCGCTTGCGGATCAGTTTGTGGATTGATTTATTGTCGCTGTTGAAGGAGGCGGCGATGAAGGATCTGTTTCTATTGAGCAAGGCGCAGATGGCGCGGATTTCCCCGTATTTTCCGCTGTCGCATGGTGTTCCACGGGTGGATGACAGGCGCGTCGTCAGCGGCATCGTGTATGTGATCCGCAACGGCCTGCAGTGGAAGGATGCGCCCAGGGCCTATGGCCCCCACAAGACGCTCTACAACCGCTTCATCCGCTGGTCGGGCCTTGGCATCTTTGACCGTATTTTCGCCAGTCTTGCGGGTGAAGGGCCGAAGCCGGAGCGGATCATGATCGACAGCACACATCTCAAGGCCCACAGGACATCGGCGAGCCTGCTCAAAAAGGGGGTGCTTCACGCTGCATCGGGCGCACGAAAGGCGGCCTGAACTCCAAGCTGCATGCCGTCACTGATGCCGACGGCAGGCCCATCGTCCTTCTGCTCACCGAGGGGCAGATGAGCGACCACACCGGAGCAAAACTCCTCTATCCCGCAATTCCAGGCGCAAACACACTGATTGCCGACAAGGGCTATGACAGCGATGAGTTCCGCGACGCGCTCGAAGCCAAGGGCATCGACCCATGCATTCCGCCAAAGCGCAACCGGCGGCGCGTCATTCACTTCGACAAGGTTCTCTACAAGCAACGTACCCATCCGGTGAAGCCCGCGGGTTATGCGGGTTGCGATTGCTCGGCGGGGTT
>OEIV010000219.1_pt1 | contig 35768 bp, 31 predicted proteins | sample 1539231 | NCBI WGS metagenome assembly OEIV01 (sample SAMN03794762, study PRJEB22550) | activated sludge metagenome | feature: wastewater treatment plant; material: activated sludge; isolation source: Wastewater treatment plant of a petroleum refinery complex | place: Argentina: Buenos Aires ... | reverse complement strand
TTTATTGGACTTTTTTTGCTCAAAAACCAAAATATACTTTTTGAGGGACGACTAAATATTATTCTGATATTTTTCAGACTTCTAAATCATTACATTGGGTATGAGAGCTTACAAATATTACACTAGATAGTTCAGTAGAAAATAGTTGTATCCAGGCTTTGTATACCCAACAAATATTTTAAGTTTTTGGGATTCCTTATGTAAATTGCATGCTAAAAAATAAAAAGGCATCTAAAATTCAACTTTTAACGGCTTTTTTGCGTCTTGAAATGCAAAGGCCTCATTTTGACATTTTAAAATCATTTCAATTAATATCTATCTCATGCAATTAAAAACTACATTTATTTTCACATTATGCTTAATTGTTTGCAATCTTTTATCCTTTCATGCAGTAAGAGCTGATAACAAATCCAATATCAACTTTGTTGAAAACAAAAACCAATGGGATACTCAGGTATTATTTAAGGCTGATTTACAGGGAGGTCACGTATTTTTCACCTCCAAGGGCTTTCAGTATGTATATTACAATATGGCTGACTTGGAGAATGTCCATGAAATGAAGCATGAAAATTATTTAAAAGCCTATGATCAACAAATTAATTGTTATGCTTATAATGTAACATTTAAAAATGCACATCCAAATCCTTTAGTTGCAGGCAATGAAAAACAATCCTATTATGAGAATTATTTTATCGGAAATGATGCAAAAAAATGGGCAGGGAATGTAGGTGTCTATAAAAATGTAGTTTATAATAATTTGTACACTGGCATCGATGTAAAAGCATACAGTGTTGCCAATTCATTTAAATATGATATTTTAGTACAACCAAATGCTGATATTTCACAGTTAAAACTCCAATATGAGGGTATTCAACCTGTATTATTACCCAATGGTAATTTACAAATGAATGTTGGATTCAACAAAATAGAAGAAACAGCCCCATATTGTTATCAAATCATCCATAATAAAAAAGTGGAGGTTGAAAGTCATTATGTTTTAGACGAAAATGGCATACTCAGTTTTGCTTTTCCTGCAGGTTATGACAAAAAATATGAATTGGTGATTGATCCTGTGTTGGTATTTGCTACCTATAGTGCTTCAGTAGCTATGACTTTTGGCTTTAGTGCTACTTATGACTTAGCAGGAAGCTTATATGCTGGTGGCGAATGTTTTGGTGTAGGCTGGGTAACCACTGTGGGTGCTTTTCAAATAGCTTATGGTGGTGGTGTAGATGCGGGTATCAACAAATATAATCCTACGGGTACGGGAGTATTGTATGCTACATATTATGGAGGTAGTGCACAAGATTTACCTAGCAATTTAGTCGTAAATGACAATTTTGAACTAGCCATGACAGGCTCTACTTCTTCTCCTAATCTTGCTACCACAGCTGGTTGTTATGATAATTCGCTCAATGGCCAAAGCGACGCTTATGTAGTGCATTTTAATGCGGCAGGTACAGCATTAATTGGTGCCACATATATTGGAGGTAGTTCGGCTGATGCACAAAATGTAGGAACCCTAAGTCCTAACTATGGTGATGGGTCTCGCGGTGAAATTTTTTACGATAATAATACTGAAATTGTAGTAGCTGTCAGCACCCAATCACAAGACTTCCCAACCACACCAGGTGCATATCAAACTACCTATGGGGGCGGCACACAGGACGGTTGCTTTTTTAAACTGAATAATAACTGTTCAAATCTAATTTTTAGTACCTTTATAGGTGGTAATTTAGAAGATGCTGCATTTTCCATAGCCAAAAACTCATTAGGAAATTGGGTTATATGTGGTGGCACCAAAAGCAATAATTTTCCAACAACGGGTGGTGCAATAACACCCGTGGCTCCAGGCGCAACGGATGCTTTTGTGTCAGTATTTAACAACAATGCTACCGCGCTTGTTAATTCAACTTATATTGGAACAAATACTTATGACCATGCATTTAAGGTACAAGTTGACCCCAATGATACCATCTATGTGATGGGTCAAACGAATGGGGCTACCTTTCCTGTATCACCAGGTGTTTATACCAATGCCAACAGTACCATTTTTATTCAAAAACTAAGCCCTTCACTCAATGCGATGATTTTATCTACCCGTATTGGTCAAAGCACCAATTTAGTGCCTACTGCTTTTTTGAAAGATAACTGTGGCAATGTATATTTTTCTGGGTTTCAGGCCAATGCAGGCTTACCCATTACACCCAATGCCTATCAACCCACACAAGGAGGCTTTTGGCTAAGTGTGCTTTCGGGCGATTTTACTTCATTGGTGTATGCTACGTATATGGGTGTGCCTGGCGATCATGTAGATGGTGGTACAAGCCGATTTGACCCACAAGGTATCGTTTACCATTCTGTTTGTACATCAAGTATGAGTCAATATCAAAGCCCAGGTTGTTATTCACCAACCAACCAAGCTGGAAGTTGGGATGTTGCTAGTTTTAAATTTAATTTTGAATTGTCAGGTGTAGTGGCTGATTTATCAATTAGCCCTAATGACTCTGGTTGTGCACCTTTTTTGGTAAATTTTGATAACCAATCACAGTTCGGACTCAATTACAAATGGTATTTTGGCGATGGCGATTCCTCAACATTGGCTTCACCCTCTCATACCTATTTAGCTGGTGGCATTTACAATGTAATGCTTGTTGCATATAATGCCAATACATGCATCCCTAGCGATACTGCTTATACTACGATTAAAGTAATATCAAGTGTTGATGCTTCATTCATAACCAATGTAGTACTCGATTGTGTAGATGACACGGTGCATGTCAGTTTAGTAGATACAAGTCAGAATGCCTTATTTTCATGGAATTTTGGCAATGGTGGCTTAGCTACTGGTGTATCACCTTCGATGTATTATGTCAACCAGGGTATTTATACCATTACCTGCTATGCAAGTAATGGTTTTTGTTTTGACACTGCACAAACTATTGTCAATTTATTACATCCTATAGATGCTGTATTTGGGGTAAACCCCAGCATTTGTCTTGGCCAGCAAACCGTTGCCTCAAGCAATTCAGCACCAGCGGGTTATATCATACATGATTGGGATTTTGGTGATGGCACTCTTATACCGAATGGCTCAGCTATTCAACCACATATCTATACTGTACCAGGCACTTACACCATCAGGCTAACCATAACTGATACTTTAGGATGCACCGATACGGCATCTGCAGTAGTATTGGTAGATGCCCCAGGCTATATAAACTTTACTGCCACCGATAGCAATGTCTGTGTTGGTCAACCCATCTTTTTTAAAGACACCATGGCACCACATACGGTATGGTTTGACTGGGATATGGGTGATGGTACCAATATCATCAATAAACATAACCCGCAATACTCATGGGCAACAGGTGGAGTATACAATGTAAAACTAACCGGTCATTATTTGATTTGTCCTACTGACTCTGTAACCAAAACCATTATAGTGAATGATTATCCAAATCTTAGTCTCGGAAAAGATACTGCAATATGTCCGGGTGTAACAGGTTCTATATTATTAAGCGACTTAAATAATCCTGGCGCATTGTATCAATGGAGTACGGGCGAAACAAGCAATAGCATCATTGTTACACAACCAGGCCATTATTGGGTAAAAGCGAGTAATGGCGAGTGTAGCACGGTAGACAGCATTTGGGTAAAAAGAGACTGTTATTTAAACATTCCTAATGCATTTTCGCCAGATGGTGATGGATTAAATGATTATTTTTTACCACGTGAGTTGCTCAGCAGTGGATTAAAATCATTTACGATGAATATTTACAACCGTTGGGGCGAAAATATTTTCACAACCTCCAGCATCGAAGGCAGAGGATGGGATGGCAAATACAATGGTGTATCGCAATTGATGGGTGTGTATGTATATATGATAGAAGCCGAGTTTAATAATAATATCAAGAAAACCTTTAAAGGCAATGTAACCATGGTAAGGTAAAGTTACTTTAAGATTGATATGTGCTTCAACTATATATTGTTTCCATCAAAACATAGGAATACTAAGCATTCAGTGATTAATACCTACGATACCTTAAAGTTAGTCCATTTGTTATGAGCTAAAATGTAATACCAAAGTGACAAATGTAATAGTCCAAAATTTCGTGCCTTATTTTGTTCTAAACATTCGTATCAATCGGCATTTACCATTGAATTTCGTTTTAAATGCATAGTTGGATTCATGTTCAAGCCCTATTTCGTATACTGATAATGATCGAATGACTTTTAGCATAGACCCTAAATAATCAAACAATTTAATATAAATTTGCGGCCTTATGGCAACTGAACAAAATAACTTAGCAGCAATCATAGCGCATTGCAAAGAATATGGATTTGTGTTTCAAAGTAGTGAAATCTACGATGGACTTGCAGCAGTATATGATTATGGTCAATGGGGTGTGGAACTCAAAAAAAACATCAAAGATACCTGGTGGCGTAGCATGGTGTATATGCATGAAAATATTGTTGGGCTGGATTCTGCGATTTTTATGCATCCTACCATTTGGAAAGCCAGTGGACATGTAGACAATTTTAGCGACCCTATGATTGACAATAAAGATAGCAAGAAACGTTACAGGGTCGATCATCTGATTGAAGGTCATGTAGAGCAAATGTCATTAGGCAATGATCTGATTGTGCAAATGGAAGCTTTACTGGCAAAGGATGACTTTGGCGGACTTAAACAATTAATCGAAGACAATCAGATCAAATGCCCCATCAGTGGCACTTGCAACTGGACCGATGTACGTCAGTTTAACCTGATGTTTGCCACTCAATTGGGTTCAGTAGCTGAAGAGTCTGATACCATTTATCTTCGACCAGAAACAGCCCAGGGTATTTTTGTCAATTTTCTGAATGTGCAAAAAACAGGACGTATGAAAATTCCATTTGGTATTGCTCAAATTGGTAAAGCTTTTAGAAATGAAATTGTGGCACGTGGATTTATCTTTCGTATGCGTGAATTTGAACAAATGGAAATGCAATTTTTTGTTCGTCCCGGCACCCAAAAAGAGTGGTATGAACACTGGAAGAAAACCCGTATGCAATGGCATTTAGACCTCGGCATAGCAAAAGACAAATACCGCTTTCACGATCATGTAAAACTGGCCCATTATGCTGATGCTGCTTGCGATATAGAATATGAATTCCCCATGGGATTTAAAGAAGTAGAAGGCATTCACTCAAGGGGTGACTTTGATTTAAAACAACATCAGGAATTCAGTAAGAAAAAACAAATGTATTTTGACAATGATATAGATGAAGTTACGGGCAAACCCTATGGCAATTATATTCCTTATGTGATAGAAACATCTATTGGTCTCGATAGAACGATATTGATGGTATTGAGTGAAGCTTATACAGAAGAAGACTTAAGTACAGACGACAAAAAAGACAGTCGTGTGGTATTGAAATTTCCACCAAAATTAGCTCCTATAAAACTTGCCATTTTACCATTAATGAAAAAAGATGGTCTTGCAGAAATTGCTCGATCTCTTATGCTGGAATGCAAAGACAGTTTCTTATGTTTTTATGAAGAAAAAGATGCAATTGGCAAACGTTACAGACGAATGGATGCCTTAGGCACTCCCTTCTGTGTTACCATCGATCATCAAACCAAAGAAGACCAAACCGTTACAATCCGATACCGCGATAGCATGGCACAAGAAAGAATTCATATGAATGATGTGAAGGATATCGTGATGCAAGCATTGAAATAAAGGGGGACACGGAGATTTTGGAACACGGATGAGAGGGATTGGGATGATGAGCACGGATATGGATTCGTACATTGATATATGGGAGCACGTAGTTTTTAGAACACGGATGAGTGGATTAAAAAGACTCACACTGATTTTAAGGGAACACGGATGATAGGGATTGGAAGGTGTTCACTGTATTAGATATATGTATACAGATTGTTTTTATTGAAAAAAACACTCAAATAATATTATTTAAGGAAAACAAGGAGCAATACTTTATACACCACATATATTGCTTGTGATTCACTTTATACCTTGAAAGAAATGATTATTTCTTTCCTTGATTTTTGGCTCTTTCTTGTTGTTGCTTTTGCATCTCAGCCATACGTGCCATCAATTTATTTTCTTTAGGCGGTTCTTTCTTCTTGGCTTGAATTTGTGCATGTATTTTGTCAGGATCAATAATATAATTTTGTATCACATACTGCAAAATAATCGTGATGACATTCGAAACAAAATAGTAAAAAGTAAGCGATGCCGGAAGCTTATTAAAGATACCCAGAAACATAACAGGCATGATAAAAGGCATATATTTCATCATTGGATTACTTTGATCTACCGTCATGTTCATACTATATAAGGCAAGTACTAAACTCGTGATTACAAATAAGATTGTAAACAAACTGATATGATCGCCATAAAAAGGAATGTTGAACGGCAAATTAAGGATTGAATCATAGGTTGATAAATCTTTGGCCCACAAAAACTTTGACTGCCTCAGTTCAATGGCATGCGGAAAGAAAGAAAGCAAGGCAAAAAAGACAGGTAACTGAAGCAAGGCCGGCAAACACCCCCCAAGCGGATTAACACCTGCCTGACGATAAAGCTTCATTTGCTCTACACCAAAAGCTTGCTTATCATCACCTAGTTTTTCACGCAACTCATCAAGTTCAGGTTTAAGGGCTTTCATTTTCGCACTTGATACATAACTTTTATAGGTAAATGGCGACATCAACAATCGAATAATGATGGTCAGTAATAATATTACCATACCATAGCTAGATACTATTTTCGCTAAGCCATAAAAGATGGGTATGATAAGCCATTTATTGATATACTTTACAAAACCAAAAATGGCATAGCTCAATGGTATAATTTCTTCCAAATCACGATGATAACTTTTAAGTAGTTTATAATCGTTGGGCCCCATAAACATTTTCATTTGAATACGATCTTTTGGCATTAAGGTAAGCCCAGCATCAAAATCAGATAACAGATGTAATGCAGTATCACCTTGCGCAGGGGCCACATCTACTTTGGCAGAAGCGATAAGTGGACTATCAGTGATTAAAGTTGTATTGAAATAATGTTGTTTAAAGCTCAACCATTTTACGGATTCTTTCAAATCATGAGTTTCCTTTTCTTTAATGGTAAAATAGTCATAACCTTCTTTTTCAAGGTTAAAACAAATTTGGGTATATTGTTGCTGACTTTGTAAATCTTTTTCAGTAAGTAATGACTGCGACTTCCACTGCATGCTTACATTTTGCGATTTATCGCTGTTCGCCAATTTGGCTTCTATACTAAGCATATAACCATTCGGTTCAAGTTTATAAGTTAACTCATCCCCATTGGCCACAAACGAAATCGCTCGTTTGTCAGCTGCCACTGTAGTATTAAATGCCACGGTTTTGGTATGTACCAGATTACCATTCACTGATTTATAGCCAAAATCAATCAGGTTGTTTTTACCATCAAACAACATCAAAGGTTTGCCATCAAAGGTTTTAAATTTCTTTAGCTCGGCTTTCACAGCATACGCGCCTTGATTGGTGAAAGTGATCAACAAATCGTCGTTTTCAATGCTTGAAAACTGTTCAGGAATAGCCTGTGTGGTGGTATCGCCCGGAATGGCGGCAGCTGCCACCAAGGTGTCTTTTTTTACAAGGGTATCAATCGGCATGGTCTTTATCTTTGCGATTGAATCAGCAATGCGTTGTTTTTGTAATTGGGTTTGGCTGCTTTGGTTGTAAAATATGTATCCGATGAGCATTAACATCAATAAACCGAACCCTATAACCGTATTTTTATCCATTAAAGTGTGTTGTATATTTAATTTAAGGGTGCAAATATAAGGCAATAGGGCATTAATAGGGTTACTAAATATTTAATAACTCGAAGTACCACTATTCAAACACTTTTGGGGCTTTGTATGAAAACCAGGCCTTTCAATATTATACTTTGAAATAAGGAAATGCTTCATATTATTGAATTTCAATTTTCGAGCATACATACCATCATTTATGATAGCATCATTGTTTGGGGTATCAATAGTACTGCCCTTTTTAAAAAATAAACCGAATACTCAAGAGGGTGATTGCCCTTTTTCAAATAGCATCCCCTCGTTTTTTCCCATTTTCATAAAAATAATGTATTTTGTTTGCTACAAAATGAAACATGAAACAAACTTTAAGTCGATTTGACCTTACAATGATTGTTATCAGCCTTGTGATAGGGATGGGTATTTTTCGAACACCCGCTTCTGTTGCTGCCGATGCAGGTAATCAATTGGTATTTTTTGCTGCATGGATTTTTGCTGGTATTGTGAGTTTGTGTGGGGCGCTCACCTTTGCAGAAATTGGCAGTCGCTATCCTTGTCATGGCGGGTTTTATAATATCATGGCATTGACTTATAATCCTGCCACAGCTTTCTCAATCAATTGGGCAACCCTCATATCAAATGCAGCAAGTACAGCGGCAGTTGCCCTTGCAGGTACCGAATATTTATTTGCCGTTTTTATCAAAGACACCAATGAAATCGCCGATATCTATAAAAAACTGTTTTGCATCGGCATTATTCTTCTCTTGTTTCTTATCAATTATGTGGGCCTACGTATGAGTGCAACCATGCAAAATATATTGATGATGATGAAAATAGGGATGATTCTCTTGATTATAGTATCGCCATTCTTTATAAGTAATACCCATGCCATTTTTGATTCAAACATCACCTACAAATCTTTTTCCTTATTAGCCTTTTCGATGTGCTTCAAATCGGTGTTTTTTACTTGTGGTGGCTACCAGCAAACCGTTAATTTTGGTGCTGACATACCAGATGGTAACAAACAAATACCCAAGGCTATCATCACGGGTTTTCTGGTTATTCTTTTTCTCTATATTTCAATTAATATTGCCTATGTGTCATCACTCGGGTTTCAAACACTCGCAAATACTAAAACACCCGCTGCGCTGATTATCCAGCAGATGATTGGCGAAAAGGCTGGTATCGCTTTTTCCTTTTTAATGTTTTTTTGTGTTATGGGGTATGTCAATGTCTGTATGTTGAGTAATCCCCGTGTTTGCTATGCGATGGCAAAAGAGCAATTGTTACCCAAAGTATTTGGTGAGATGCACGAAAAAACACAAGTTCCAAGGGCATCACTTGCTCTTTTTTCTGCTATTACCATTGTCACCTTGTTTTTAAGTACCGAGTTTGACAAAATCGTCAATATTATCATGTTTTTCGACTCCATCAGTTTTGTAGGCCTCATCAGTTCTATTTTTTATTTACGACACAAAAATATTTCACTGCTGAGCGACAAGCCTTACAAAATAATGGCCTACCCTATACTCCCGATTTTTTTTATTTTAAGCTATCTGGGCGTTACCGTCAGTGTAATCATTAAAGACCCGAAAGCCCCATTAATTGGACTTGTGGTATTTGGAGCAGGCCTGGCCATGTATTATTTTGTAAAAAAATCGAATCATCAAAAAATCAATAATCCTTAAATGGTATAACATGACCAAACCTCAATGAAAAAATATCGCTTCACGCTATTTGTTTTCACCCTTATTTGTATTTCTTCCTCTTACAATACAGACGAATATCGCATTGCCCTGGGCGATAGAATCTGTATTGTAAAAAAGACGATAACCCAGGCCAATGCCCTGACTCTAATTGCCCTTCACGACAATGAAAACACAGCTATTGAAGCTTTTCAAAGTTGGACACAACAACTCAATATCAACTTGCTCGAATTACATCAATCAGATGATCGGTATTTAAAATGCCGTTATAACAATAGGGATTATTGTTTTGACCCCAATCAGGTGTTTAGTGAAAAAGGAATACATAATACCCTTTACGAAAAAAACTCATCATGCCCACCTGAGCTCGTGCGTATCATAAAAGCATTTGCAGATACTTTATTAAACGTGTTTTTAAATGCCCGGTATCATCAGTATATGATTGCCATACACAACAACAGCCCTGAAAATTTTTCGGTCTTGAGTTACAAAAACTCTAGCAATGCCACTGCGGTATTTATTAGCAAAAATGAAGATATAGATGATTTTTATATTGTAACCGACACTTCAGATTTTGAATATTTCAAAAACATGAATTTGAACGTGGTATTGCAAAGTAAGGATGCCGAAGAAGATGGTTCATTATCGGTCTATTGTCAACAAAACCAGATCCCCTATATCAATATCGAAGCAGAACATGGGCATCTCAACAAACAGATCGAGATGATTAAAATTGTGTATGATTTAGTCAGTGAAAAAAAGGGGTAACAATAATTCCCTAACTGACCCTAGTCACCTTGCCATTGGCTAGTTGATAGGTCTGATTACTTTCTTCACAGATTGCCATACCGTTTTCATCAAACTGCAAACGATGTCCATATTCGCTCATCCATCCAATTTGCTTAGCCGGATTCCCAACGATGAGGGCATAATCAGGTACGTTTTTAGTAACAACTGCACCCGCACCCACAAAGGCAAATTGGCCAATGTCATGTCCACAAACAATTGTAGCATTGGCTCCTATGGATGCCCCTGTACCAACATGGGTTTTATCATATTGACCACGGCGATTGACACCACTCCTCGGATTGCTAACATTGGTAAACACACAAGAAGGCCCTAAAAAAACATCGTCGCCGCAGGTAACACCCGTATAGATGGATACGTTGTTTTGAATTTTTACATTTTTTCCTAAGATAACTTCTGGTGAAATCACCACGTTTTGTCCAATATTGCAACGATCGCCAATAGTACATTGAGGCATGATATGACTAAAATGCCAGATTTTAACCCCTTCCCCTATGGTACAACCGTCATCAACTACAGCGGTTGGATGTGCATAATACTTCGTTTCCATGAATATTTATTGTTTGAAGGTGCGAATATAAACAATTTGAATGGCCTTCGCCAGATGAATAGAAAATTATTGCGAAAAGTATAGTTTATAATAAACTCAACAAATAATCGCCATAGCCACTTTTCTTTAATGTATTGGCCAGGCTGATTAATTTTTCTTTACTAATAAATCCCATTCTATAAGCTACCTCTTCGATACAACCTATTTTAGTGCCTTGTCTTTTTTCAATCACTCGTACATATTCACTCGCATCGTGCAAACTATCAAAAGTGCCTGTGTCGAGCCATGCAGTAGTACGATCTAATACTGAAACATGTAATTTACCTTGTGATAAATAAATGCGGTTTACATCGGTAATCTCATACTCTCCCCTGGCTGAGGGTTGTAAATGTTGTGCGATGTGTACCACACTATTATCATAAAAATACAAACCCGGAACCGCAAAGTTCGATTTAGGATGTTGGGGTTTTTCTTCAATCGAAATGGCTTTTGCGTTTTCGTCAAAAGTCACGACACCATATCTTTCGGGATCTGAAACAGGATAAGCAAATACATAACCACCCTCTACCTTGTTTAACGATTGCAATTGTCGACCAAGCCCAGCTCCATAAAAAATATTATCGCCTAATACCAGGGCTACTTTATCAGTGCCAATAAATGAGGCCCCGATTACAAATGCTTGTGCCAAACCGTTTGGAACTTCTTGTATGGCGTAACTGATATTGCAACCAATATCACTGCCATCTTGAAGCAGTCGTTGAAACTGAGGATTATCTTCGGGTGTAGTGATGATTAATATATCTTTGATACCTGCCATCATGAGCACTGACAATGGATAATAAATCATTGGTTTGTCATAAATGGGCATGAGCTGTTTTGAAATAGCTTTGGTGATGGGGTACAGTCGGGTGCCAGATCCTCCGGCGAGTATGATTCCTTTCATGAGAGAATTGAAGATGGTGCGTTAAAGTGTTAGGGCGTTGTAAAATTATACATTTTCATAATGACTTTTATAGTAGGTCAAATAATCGCCACTTGTCACATGTTGGAGCCAAGTGGTGTTGGCCAAATACCAATCGATGGTTTTACTAAGACCTTCTTCAAATGTCACCGATGGAGTCCAGCCTAATGAATGTTGTATTTTGGAGGCATCAATGGCATAACGCAAATCATGTCCGGCACGGTCTTTTACAAAAGTGATGAGTTGAAGCGAAGTATCAGGGGCATTGCCGAGTTTTTCGTCCATCAATTTGCAAAGTAATCTGATGAGGTCAATATTTTTCCATTCATTATGGCCTCCAATATTATAGGTTTCTCCTATTTTCCCTTGATGAACAATAATATCAATAGCATGGGCATGATCAATTACATACAACCAATCGCGTACATTTTCGCCTTTCCCATAAATAGGCAAAGGTTTTTTTTGGATGATGTTGTTGATAGATAGCGGAATGAGTTTTTCGGGAAAATGATTCGGACCATAGTTATTGGAGCAATTGCTAATGATCACAGGTAAATGGTAGGTATGAAAAAAAGACATAACCAAATGATCGCTTGCTGCTTTGCTTGCACTGTAAGGACTTCGTGGGTCATAAGCAGTTGTCTCCGTAAAAAAACCTGTTTCGCCCAGCGAACCATAGACTTCATCAGTAGAAACATGATAAAACAACTTACCTGTCATATCATTTAACCATGCTTTTTTGGCATTTATCAAAAGGTTGGCAGTGCCTACAATATTGGTATTGACAAAAGCCAAGGGATCTGTGATGGACCGATCAACATGCGACTCTGCAGCAAGGTGTATGATGGTATCAATCTGATACTCAGCCATTACATGTTCAATAGCTTGAGTATCGCAGATATTTGCTTTTACAAAAATATAATTTGTATTATTTTCAATGTCTTTTAAGTTTTCGAGATTCCCTGCATATGTTAAATCATCAACATTCACGATTCGATACGAAGGATACTTCGTCACAAATAAGCGTACTACATGTGAACCAATAAAACCAGCACCTCCAGTAATTAAAATATTTTTTTCAAAAATCATGGTTGCAAATTTAACCCAAATTAAAACAAATAGTTTTATTGTTTAGTTTAAATATTTAAAGCTACAAAGTCAAACATCCCAGCATACAATATGGATTAACCCTCTTTTTTTCTAAAGACAATCCATTTACTTGACATAGACATGCCGCATTGCTGTGTGAGCAGACGATCGAGCACCCTTTGAAAGGCAGCCACTTTTTTACCCGTATTTTCGCTGGCATGATGCAATAATCTTCTATGAAATGCATAGAAGCATTTACCCCATATTAAATACCCTAAGTAGGTTTTAAAATCAAAACACATTTGGCTGGTATTGAAAGCAGGGATCACTTTGACGATTTCAAGATTATTTTTCGATGCCAGTATTTTGACTGTTTCCATTTTTCTAATTTTATTATGAAATTGCGGATCAAAGTCGATGCCTTCTGCTTGCTGTTTCATAACGCCAAATACCTGATGGGTCGCAATGGCATCAAGCAATATAAATATGCCCTTTGGTTTAAGTTGCTGATTAATCAATGTAAAAGCCTGTTCAATTTTTTTATCGTCTGTGATATGCAGCAATACCATGGCAGCAAACACTATATCGACCTGAGGGAGTTCATTTATACGATTGTTTTTAATGCCAATGTCTTGATGAAAAAATTGATAAAGGGGATATTGCTGTTGCAAATGCGATATTACTTTTTCATTAATATCAATACCAGTATAACTTTCAACTTGATTTGCATTAAAAAAATGTGTCCAAAAGCCAGATCCCGGACCTATTTCCATGACTGACTTGCCAGCTATTTGGATATGTTCGCTCTGTAATATCTTTAACAACATCTCAATTTGCTGTTGATGCAAAAACTGGTTGTAACTCAAGGGCCAATCAGGGTAACAAACACTTTTGGCATCTATTTGTTTGTTAAATATACTTGACCAATAGTCGTTTGCTTGATAAGTGTTGGAGGATTGGTGCTGCATTTTACCGATTTACTTTTTGATGTTTAAAAAATAGGATGTAATAATACAGTGCAGTGCTTACATATGACAATATTGAAGAGATTGCAGCACCTCTTATGCCATAGGTTGGAATCAAAAGAATATTCAACAATAAACTTACCATTAACCCTATACATGAACCATACAAATTGATATGAATTTTATGAATACCTGCAAAATAAGCACTCAATGCTAAAGCACCTGACAAGGGAATAATGCCCAGCAATAATAAAGCAATAATAGAAGGCACTTCTTGAAATGCTGAACCAAATAAATAAGGCACCAAATAAATTGATAAAATATATCCGATTACTCCGGCAACAAGGGCATATAACAATAACCAGGCACTTGTTTTGGCTGTTTTGGCTGTTTTCTCCTGCATGGTATATTTTCCAGAAGTAAAAGTGTACAATACACTATGCACAGCATTGGGAAGTAACCAAAGCAATTGCGCCAAGCCTACAGCCAATGAATACACCCCAATCATTTCCTTATTATGATGATAAAAGTTGATAAGCCACAAATCCATTTTATAGTTAAGAAACTGTACCACATTGGCCATAAAGGCAAGTGAAGCAAATACCCAAATAGGTTTTATTTCATGCAATGAAAAAGGGATAAATTGAAAGTAGGCCTTATCATGTTTGTAAAGGAGCAACATGAATATAAAATATTGTACCCCAGCCACCAGCAACAAACTTGCTAAAATCCAATAAATGGGTGACCATAGTGCGGGAATTAGTCCCACATAATATGCTGTATACAAACCCAATAAAAGTAAACTACCTGCTGCCGTAATCAACCCCGACTGTTTAAAATTATTTTCCGCTTGTAATATCCCTACCAAATATTGATTAATCATTTGCAATAATAAATGGACAAATAAAACCACTGACCAAAGGTTTTGGTGAATGATAAAGTCGGGCAAAAAAATTGACAGGATGCTTGTTTGTCGGAGCAAAAAATACATGAGCCCAAAAGCGGTTAATAACACAAGTGTTAGTGATATAACCAAGGGAATCACTTTCCCTTTGGCTAATTTATTACCTGCTAAAAAATAAACAATCGCTGACGGAAGACCTAAGCCAAGCAATAAAATCATCAATGCACTAAAACTAACATAAAGCGCCAATTCGCCCTGCCCTGTAGCACCGAGCATGCGAGCTGCCAATATAGAACAAATAAAATTGCAAATCACGGAAACAACCTGTGCTGAATAGGTAGCCATGATATTTTTTTTATAATGCGACATTGGATTCAAAAGTAATTCGAATATTTATTTTTATTTAAAAAACAATCATTTCTCTCAACACATATCTCACATCTCCTATCTATCTTTACAGCCTTTTTCATGCAATATAAATACATTACGATAGAAGGAAATATTGGCGCGGGCAAAACAACGCTCTCCCATTTGCTGCAAGAAACATTTAATGCCAAACTCGTCCTTGAACAATTTGCTGACAATCCTTTTCTACCAAAGTTTTATCAAGATAGACAAAAATATTCATTCCCACTTGAGCTCTCTTTTTTAGCCGACCGTTACAAGCAACTCAAAGAAATGCTTTCAAACCGCGACTTATTTAGTGAGTATATTATTGCTGATTACTTATTTATCAAAAGCAAGCTATTTGCCAAAGTAAACCTTCCGGAAGATGAGTATAAATTATACGAAACCCTCTTCGACATTATTTATCCCAGTTTACCCCAGCCTGATTTGGTGATTTTTTTGGATGCCCCTCTTCAAAAACTAAAGTTGAATATCAAACTAAGGAACAGGGATTATGAGCAGCAGATCGAAGACCAATATTTAAGAGAAATTCAAGAATCCTATTTGCAATATATAAAATCAGACACGCAACGAACTTTGATTATCGACACCTCTCAAACTGATTTTTTAAACAATCCATTGCAGTTTCAACAATTGCTCAACTACCTGCAAAACGATTATTCTTTTGGCCGGCATTATTTGCATTTTTAATGATTTTTATCATTTTTTCATGAAAAAATGCAGTTTTTGTGTCATTTTTTGCTAATTTCGCATACTTTTTAATTATTCACTCAAAAAAATAACAATGGCAAACCAGAAAATTTTAGACCTTTTAGGCGACAAATCAGCTTACTATTTAGATCACAAATGCGAAACCATTTCAAAAGACAGTTTATATGCTCCTTCTAAAAAAGCAATTGATGAAGTATGGGCAGGAAGTAATCGCAACATTCAAACGTTGAAAAGCATCCAAGCATTATTGGGCAACGGACGTCTTAAAAATTCTGGTTATGTATCTATTTTACCTGTTGATCAGGGGATAGAACATAGTGCTGGGGCTTCATTTGCACCAAATCCTATTTATTTTGATCCTGAAAATATCGTAAAATTAGCCATCGAAGGTGGTTGCAATGCGGTGGCTTCAACTTATGGTGTATTAGGAGCTGTGGCTCGTAAATATGCCCATAAAATTCCTTTTATTGTAAAAATCAATCACAACGAATTTTTGAAATATCCAAATGGATTTGATCAAATCATGTTTGGCTCTATCAGAGATGCCTGGAATATGGGTGCTACTGCTGTAGGCGCAACTATTTATTTTGGTAGTGATGAAAGCACTCGTCAAATACAAGAAGTGGCCAAAGCTTTTGAATATGCACATGAATTAGGTATGGCTACCGTATTGTGGTGTTATTTACGTAACAGTGGTTTCAAAAAAGACGGTGTCGATTATCATGCAGCGGCCGATCTTACCGGTCAGGCAAATCATTTAGGTGTAACAATTCAGGCAGATATTATCAAACAAAAATTACCTTCAAACAATGGAGGCTATAATGCACTCAATTTTGGCAAAACACATAAAGATGTTTATTCAAAACTTACTACAGACCATCCAATTGACCTTACGCGATATCAGGTAGCTAATTGCTATATGGGTCGTGTAGGTTTGATTAATTCAGGTGGCGAAAGCAAAGGAGCTACCGATATGGCAGAAGCAGTGATGACTGCTGTGGTCAACAAACGTGCGGGTGGCATGGGACTTATCAGTGGTCGTAAAGCATTCCAGAAACCAATGAAAGAAGGTGTGGAATTGCTCAATACCATTCAAGATGTATATTTAGACAAAAGTATTTCATTAGCTTAAATCATTTTAAAGTATAAATGTAAAAGCCATCCTCATTGGGTGGCTTTTTTATGGATCAAAGACTGGAATCCAATTGACAATGCAATCATGATATTATACAAGCATGAATAATATACCGATATCGTTTTTGTATCAGTCTGTTTTCATCAGCCAAAACAGCTACAGCATTGGCATAAAAGCATTTAGCTTTAAACTAAAGTATAAAAGCGAATGGTATCACTTGTTTTAAAAAAAAATGAATACTGTAAATGATTCGTGAAATTATGTAATAGCATTTGCACTATCAAAGCCGAACTTTGTAAGCATAGGAGCCATTTATAAATGGTCAATATTCATTTTAAAAAAAATATTTATGAAAATACAAAAAACAGTTGGCACATTCTTGATAGGTGCAGCCATTGGTGTAGTTGCGGGTATATTATATGCACCTAATTCAGGTAAGAAAACACGTCGTAAAATCATTAATCAAAAAGATGATATGATGGATATGATGAAAGTAAAATTGCATGGTGTGCTTGAAGATATGAAAGATAAGTTGGAAAATACCGCTGAAAAAGCCATTCAATTTCTTGAAATTGAAAAAGCGTTGAATGCGAAAATCATGAAATTGACTTTGAAAATACAAGACGAATGTCCTGAATTGACTAAATACATTGAAGAAATGCCCAACAATTCATTTACATCAACAGATACAGAAATCACTTTGCGTAATTTGCAAGCCTATGCCTTATCTCTTGAAACCATGCATAAAAAATATTTAGCCGAACATCCATTACCTACTAAGGCCAAATAATTTATATTGTATGAAGATTTACGTTTATAAACCCTGCAAACCCGACATGAAATACCATCGTCACATTAAAGAAGAAGAATTGTTATTTGCTTTAATGCAATATGAGTAAGCATTACACCAATATTCTTCAGCCCGTTTTTAAATACTTTGGTATACTTTGGAATAGTCCAATGTTCATTATCACAATGAAGATAAAATATTATTTCAATCTGCATTTAATAATATGATTGAATAATTTCTGTCATGAGGCATTTTGCATATCATTTTCAGGTCAGTTAAAACAGATGTGTAGAACATCAATTATACAACAATGCAGGGTTCTTAAAAATAATTAAAAGTATCAACCTTATTATTTTACACAATAATTATTTTATCCTATATTTGCACTCCTTAAATGGACGATGTAGCTCAGTTGGTTAGAGCATCAGATTGTGGTTCTGAGGGTCGTGGGTTCGAGACCCATCATTGTCCCAGCTTTAAATTAGCCTTTCGAAAGAGAGGCTTTTTTTATGGATGAAAAGTCATTTTTTTGGCCTGTGCCCGATAAAAAAAACCGCCACACACCCCAAACACAAAACCTCCAATATGGGCCCAGTAAGCCACCCCAGCGGTTGCCACCCCTATAGACCCCATGCCCGACATGAATTGTTGTACGATCCAAAAACCTAAAAAATAGATTGCCGAAACATTGAAAGAGGTGAGGAATAATATAAAAAATATTTTGATTTTAGAATGCGGAAACATCACAAGATAAGCACCCAAACAAGCAGCAATAGCACCTGAAGCACCCACACATGGCACCTCACTCCCAGCATTAAAAAACACATGGGTAAGGGTAGCCACTACCCCACCTGCTAAATAAAACAACAGAAATTTAAAATTACCTATTGTTGCTTCTATATTATCGGCAAACACCCACATAAACAGCATATTACCCAACAAATGCATGACACCTCCATGTAAAAACATAGAAGTAATAACAGTATGCCATTGTTTAAACTGCATAAGTTCATTTGGGATACAGCCATAATCCATTACAAAACGTTGTTGCAAATCGTTTGGCATCATAAACTGCATGGCAAAAACAGCTATATTGGCCGCTATGATAAGGTAAGTGAAGAAGGCTTTGTGGCCATGTTTGATATTGGCATCGCCGATGGGAAAAAACATAGAGGTTACTTTTTTATCGATTGAAGGTGCATCTATTATTTAGCTATATAAGTAAATATACTATCCATATTGACTTGCTGATACAATATTTTTTGCAATACCTTTTCTTTATTGTAAATCATGATTTGTGGTATCCCGTTATAATTAAATAAATCTTTTGCAATATCTGAGTGATCGGCTGATATAATAAACTGGGGATTTTTTTCAACATGTAAATCGGCATCTTTGATAAAAAGGGGAAGATCGGCCCAATAATCTTTGATACACATAAACAATACGGTGGTTTGCATTAAACCTGTCTGATGTTGGAGTAATGTTTTACAAGCCTTTACACAATGATCGCATGTAGGATTAAACAAAATCACCAAAAGGGAATGATCTTTTGGAATTTCGGTCTCCTGCATGATTTTGTCGGCAGAGGTCCTCACTTGAAATGTAGGCAGTTTGGCACCCGTTATGGTAAGTGGTTTTTGTAATTCCTTTGCCTGTTGCTCTTGAATTTTGGCAATGGCCACTTGTTCTTCAAGCGTCAATTTTTTTTTCTTTTGCGAAAAAACGTGCAATGAAAGCAATGTCAATAGTACTATTAAAGGTAATTTCTTCATTTTAAATAATTGAATGTTTGTGATGTAACCATAAGTCAGCCAACACCATATAGGTATAAGCTTCTACAATAGGAATGGCTCGAGGTACAGCGCATACATCGTGTCGCCCCCCTATTTGAATACTCGTTTGCTGTAATTGTTTGTTGATAGTGCGTTGTGTTTGTTTAATGCTTGATATTGGTTTCAAGGCCACCTTAAACCTAATATCCATTCCCGTGCTGATACCCCCTAATATACCTCCATGATGATTAGTTTCCATACTGATGGTTTCGCCGTCACTTATAAAAGTATCGTTGTGGGCGCTGCCTGTCATGCTGCCACTTAAAGTACCATTTCCATATTCAAAAGCCTTTACTGTATTGATACTTAGCATGGCATGTGCCAATTGCGCTTGTAGCTTCCCAAAAAGGGGCTCCCCAATGCCAACAGGAACATTTTTGATTACACAGCGAATAGCACCACCGAGGGTATCACCTAACTCAGCGGTATCAGCAATGAGCTGAAGCATCGCCTCTGAAGTAGCCTTATCCGGGCAACTGACTGCTGACTGTTGAATGGCAGATTGGCTTGCATCAAATGGTTCAGTCAATGTTACCTCCCCTATTTGCGTGACATAGGTAAGGGTTTCGAGAGGAAAATAATGGCAAAGCAACTGTCTCGCAATTTCGCCCGCTGCTACCATTGGCGCAGTTACCCGAATTGAGCTACGCCCACCACCACGATGGTCTCTATAACCATATTTCATATCATAAGCTGCATCTGCATGACCGGGTCTGTATACATTTTTTAAATGATCATAATCGGCTGATTGAGCATCTTCATTTTGAATAAGGATTCCAATAGGCGTCCCTAAAGTTTTAGATTCAAATACCCCAGAAACAATGCGTACAGTATCTGTTTCTTTGCGAGCTGAAGCATAAAAATGTTGTCCTGTTTTGCGTTTATCAACGGCTTTTTGTATTAATGCAATATCTAACAACAAGCCTGCAGGACACCCCTCTAATACACAGCCCACAAGCGCTCCATGCGATTCGCCAAAAGAAGTAACTTTAAATAAATTGCCGAGTGCATTCATGATTTTGTGATTGGGCAAAACTGCTTATACGATTATTGTTTTACATTTTTATCTTTGCTACATGCTGACTTTATATTCAAATATCAAACAATTAGTTCAAATAGAAGACAATCATGAACAAAAAATTCATGTTAAAGGAAATGACATGAAATATTTACCTCTATTGAATGATGCTTGGTTGCTGATAGAAGATGATTGTATCAAAGACTTTGGGGCAATGTCTGAGTTCCCTGAACATTTAACGTCAGATCAAACAATTGATTGCGAGGGGCAATATATTTTACCGACCTGGTGCGACTCACATACCCATTTGGTTTTTTCGCATTCGCGAGAACATGAGTTTGTCGATCGCATTCAAGGGTTGAGTTATGAGCAAATTGCCCAACGGGGGGGAGGCATACTCAACTCAGCAAATCGGATGAGTGAAATCAGCGAAGACGCATTGTTTGATCTTTCGTTGCAAAGATTGCATCAGGTGATTAGCATGGGAACAGGAGCTATAGAAATCAAAAGTGGTTATGGGCTTAATACGGCAGGAGAATTAAAAATGTTGCGTGTGATTAAACGATTAAAAGAACAAAACCTTATACCCATTAAAGCTAGTTTTTTAGCTGCACATACCTACCCCATTGCGTATAGAGAGAATCACGAAGGGTATCTCAAACTCATCATAGAAGAGATGTTACCACAAGTTTGCGATGAAGGTTTAGCAGATTATATGGATGTATTTTGCGAGAAAGGTTTTTTTAATGTTGATGAAACCGATCGTTTGTTGACTGCAGCAGCACGTTACGGGTTGAAACCCAAAATACATGCCAATCAGTTGTATAACAGTGGTGGGGTACAAATCGGCGTAAAACACCAGGCTATCAGTGTTGATCATCTTGAAACCATGGATGATGCGGAAGTAGCCTGTTTACAACATTCTGATACGATTCCCACCTTACTTCCGGGGGCGGCATTTTTTTTAGCCATGCATTACCAGCCAGCACGCAAGTTGATTGACGCTAATTTGCCAGTTGCTTTGGCTACTGATTATAACCCAGGTAGTTGCCCAAGTGGCAATATGAATTTTATATTATCACTCGCTTGCACCCAAATGCGTATGACACCTGAAGAAGCCATCAATGCGGCCACCTTGAATGGAGCGGCTGCCATGGAATACCAACATCAGCTAGGTAGTATTCGAAGAGGTAAACGGGCAAACTTCATCATCACCAAACCGATGTCAAGCTTGGCTTACCTGCCCTATGCATTTGGTGAAAGTATGATTGACAAAGTAATAATCAATGGAAAACGATGCTGACCTCTATGATACAATACCCCTGGTATTAAACAGTTGTTTCTGCTGGTATCAAGGATGCATATAATTTTTCATACATAGGAATAATATTATTGATATTGAACTTTTCTGCTTGAGCCAATGCGTTCTTTTTAAATTGGGCTAATTTTTCTTCGTCTTGTAACAATGCCAAACTAAAAGCAGCCATCGCATCCACATCCCCTACTTCGGTAAGATAACCAGTAACGCCATGAATATTGATTTCGGGTATGCCCCCTGCATTGCTTGAAATAACTGGCACCTGACAACCCATGGCTTCCAAAGCGGCTAAGCCAAAACTTTCATATGCACTGGGTAATAAAAATAAATCTGTAATAGATAGGATTTCTTCTAATTTTTCTTGTTTACCTAAAAAACGAATATCATCACAGGTACCTAATTCTCTGCATAAGGCTTCCATCGACTGCCTTTCAGGGCCATCTCCAATCATCAACAATTTACATGGAAGTTGTTTTCTTACTTTTTCAAAAGTATAAATAACATCTTCCACCCTTTTTACTTTCCTAAAGTTTGACACATGGGCAAGTATTTTTTCGCCGTTAGGGGCCAGCATCTTTCTGAAATGATCTTTATTACTTTGTGAAAAACGTTTAATATCCACAAAGTTGGGAATCACATGTATTTCTTTTTCAATATCGAAATATTGCAATGTTTCTGCTTTTAAATTATCTGATACTGCTGTGATAGCGTCTGACTCATTGATAGAGAAAGTAACAACGGCCTCATACATTTTATCTTTGCCAACCAAAGTAATATCTGTGCCATGAAGGGTGGTGATATAAGGAATATTTTTCCCTTTTTTTCTTAAAATCTGATTCGCCAAATAGGCCGAAGAGGCATGAGGTATAGCATAGTGGACATGCAATATTTCGAGACCTTCATTTAAAATTACATCTACCATCGTGGAACTAAGAGCCGACTCATAAGGCGGAAAATCAAACAAAGGATAGGTAGGTACTGTCACTTCATGATAAAAGATATTGGGGTGAAAAGCATCTAAACGTACGGGTTGTTGATATGTAATAAAATGCACAATATGACCTTTGTCGGCAAGTGCTTTGCCCAATTCTGTTGCTAACACGCCACTTCCACCAAAGGTGGGATAACATACGATACCTATTTTCATCACTTAAAAATTAAATTTACTAAAATGCAAATTTAAAGGATTATTCCTTACCAATAGTGGATAATGCTGACAGCATATAGAGATTAGTGATACTGTTACATTGTGAAAAGAAAGTGCGCAAAAATAAAATGGGATTATTGATTTTCATGGGCATGCTTAGTAATTTTACCTCATGCAACAATATTTAGCACTTCTCAACCACCTTTTAGAAAATGGGGCTACAAAAGCAGACCGAACCGGCACCGGCACCATTAGCAGCTTTGGCTATCAAATGCGTTTTGATTTAAATCAAGGGTTTCCGATGGTGACCACAAAAAAATTGCATCTAAAATCGATTATCTACGAATTATTATGGTTTATCAAAGGTGATACCAATGTTCAATATCTTCAAGAACATGGGGTAAAAATATGGGACGAATGGGCTGACGAACAAGGAAATCTGGGACCAGTATATGGCAAACAATGGCGAAGCTGGGTCGATAAAAATGGACAAACCCATGATCAACTCAAAACCGCCATCGAATTATTAAAACATAACCCCGATAGCAGAAGAATTATTATCAACGCATGGAATGTGGGAGAACTTGCAGAAATGGCCCTCATGCCTTGTCATACCCTATTTCAGTTTTATGTAGCCAATGGCAAACTCAGTTGCCAGTTGTACCAAAGGAGCGCTGATGTATTTTTAGGCGTTCCCTTCAACATTGCTTCCTACGCACTTCTTACCATGATGATGGCACAAGTATGCGACCTGCAATTGGGTGAGTTTATACATACGTTTGGCGATGTACATATTTACACCAATCATCTTGAACAGGTAAAATTGCAACTTAGCCGAACTCCGTATGCCCTTCCAACCATGAAAATGAACCCTGCAAGAAAAGCACTTGAAGAATTTATTTTTGAAGATTTCACCCTCGAAAACTATGAATCGCACCCCCATATTAAAGGTGCAGTAGCTGTATAATAAAATCATTGCCCTAAATAGATTTGGCATCTTATTGATTAAAAATGGGTCTGTTCTTCAATCACTTTGGGTGAACAGCTTCAGACATACACGATAAAAGTAAAAAAGGAGGTATGCCAAAATAGATTATTTTTGTATTCGTGCTGAGCTTTCAAATCTTCACTTCATCATTTTATACCAGTATTTTAAATCAAACAATAAGTACCTAAACCAATATTTATCATGAAACTTACACTCATCGTTGCCGCTTCACTCAACAATGTTATTGGTGTCAATAATACATTGCCCTGGCATTTACCTGCTGATTTAAAATATTTTAAAAATCTTACTACAGGGCATTCTATTGTAATGGGTCGAAATACATTTGAATCTATTGGCAAACCGCTTCCTAATCGTGAAAATATTGTATTGACAAGGGTGAAAGATTATACTATTCCTGGGGTTATTGTCAAAAACACCTTAGAACAAGTATTCGAATACTGTAAAAATAAGCAAGAAGTTTTTGTTATTGGAGGTGATACCATCTATAAACAAACACTGGCCATGGCTGATACCATTTATCTCACCCGGGTTCACACAACGATCGAACAGGGAGATGCCTTTTTCCCTGAATTATCAACAGATATCTGGACAAAAACAGATTCTTATTTTCATGAGAAAGATGAAAAAAATCAATATGATTACACTTTTGAAACTTGGAAAAAAATACAATAAAGAGGGAGTGTTTATTCATGTTGCGTTGAATATGTTCAGGCCATTTCGTACAAAAACATGAAGCCGTTTATGAGCCATTTCATGACATCATTACTGAAGTTTTTCAACCGCTTTTTGCAACATCAAATCATCATGACTCATCATCATATATTTTGCATTGCTATTAAAATACAAATTGGCAAATGCCGCTTTTAACGCACTCAACAATTTGCTTTTATAATTTGCATATGCATTGAGTTGAAGACTGGGTATATGTTTTTTTAAAAAATCAAAAAACAATTGACTCATGATTTGATTCATCTGAAATTCGTTTTCATATTGATTTTCATTTTTAAATACTTGAAATTCATTTTTATGAAAGTAATAATACTGTGCTGCGAAAAGTTCGGGTAAATTATAATTGTACAATGAATCTAACAAAGCATGCTGTGTAGTATCTAACAATACCTGAATATCAGGTTTAACACCCTCATTGCCAAAAACCTCTTTTTTTGCACTTGTATAATAAACCTTTTTGCCTGTTTGCTGGCTGGTATCTATACTGGTGAGTGAACCTTGTACATACCGACTATATATTTCATGCTGGTACTGTCTTTTGCCTTGACTATAATCTTTTTGGATGCACCTGCCCGATGGCAGATAATATCGCGCCACCGTGATACGGATAGCCGCATGATTAGGCAATGAAAATTGTTCTTGTACAAGTCCTTTGCCATAACTACGTCTGCCTATTACAAGCCCCCTATCTAAATCCTGTACTGCGCCAGCCAATATTTCACTGGCAGAGGCTGAATTTTCGTTTATCAAAATACCCACAGCCCCTTTTTCAAATATACCCTTATTTTTCGAAAGTACTTTTTCTTCATGGTCTTTACTTTTGGTAGTTAGTAAAGTATGCTCTCCGGGTATTAGCTCATCTAAAATAGCTGTCACTGCATCCATATAGCCTCCGGGATTATCACGCACATCGATGATTAATTTTGTAATACCCCTGTCAATTAATAACTGTAAAGCCTCTTTAAACTCTTCGTACGTATTTTCAGAAAACATTCGAATAGCGATATAACCGATATCTTTATGCTGAGGCATCACATAAGAAGCAATGATGCTGTTATAGGCGATGTTTTCTCTTTGCAATTGCAAGTTCACTTGTTTACCATCAGGCTTTCGTATGCCCAACATTACGGTTGATTTCTTTTTTCCTTTTATCAGTTTGATGACTTGCTCGTCTTCCAACTTTTTACCTGCAATAAGGCTATCATCAATTTGTAAAATGATATCCCCTGCACTGATGCTCGACTTGCTTGCTGGGCTGTTTTGCATCACTGACAAAACGCGCACGCTATCCTGGTATATAAAAAACTCAATACCTATTCCATATATATTGCCTTCCAGCTCTTCATTTACTCGGTCTGTTTCCTGAGGAGGAATATATACAGTATGAGGGTCTAATGAAGTCAGTATGCCATCGATTCCATTTTCATACAATGTATTTTTATCAATACTATCTACATACTTTTCATTCAGTAAGTTGATGAGGTAATCTAAATGGGTTTGATCACTTTTTGATGCTAACAGTCCAGGTTGATTAAAATAATAACTTGAAGCTATTTTAAATCCTAAAAACATACCTACTATAAGCACCAAAGCAAATAATAAAGGTTGGTAAAAGGGTTTATAGGGTTGGCTTTCCACGTTAGGTAATCACGAAATAGCAAAAGACTATTCTACAGTAAATGATTTTTTAAGTTCTTTTGCTGCCGTAAAATCTGCTGAGGTAAATTCGTTGGTACCAACATATAAGGTAACCTCATAGGTGCCGGTAGCGCCCGAAACGATATAATTGTGTCGGAGTACACTATCCATCATTGGACCAGGTTTTAACCAAATGAATTTTTCATAATATTCAGAACAATTCAGCAGGTATAAGGTATCTCCTACTTTTACTTTTTCTTTTGAGAAAGTGAAACAAGCCTTGGTAGTCCCTGTTTTTTTACAAGATGAAAAAGCAAACAAACAAATAATAGACAGTAAAAGAGAAGTGCGTAACATGTGAGGATACTTTATTTTAGGGATAAAAGTAATCGTTTTTTTTAAATTGTAAAAAAGTATTTAGATTATTAATAATTGTCGCATCTTCAAACTATTAGAAACAATATCAAAACAGAAGTCGATTCCTTCCACTTTTTTTAGAAAAACAGGCAGTTGCTGAATCTTTTCCTGGTATTGAAAATTGCCTTTGAGTAACCAAATAAAGTCAATATTTTTGGCATCAGGCATCATATAATTTGTTTTTCGTCGATTGCAAAAAATATAGTGTTCAATCAGTTTTTCTTCATCTTTATATTCAAAAACGGGAAAAAAATGTTGTTGGATTTGTATTTCCAGCTCATGATTCCGTACAAAAGAAAAAGCAAGACGTTGATTGATATACGATATCAGCTGGTAATATTCGGAGGCGCTCACGATGCCTATCAGGCGTACATCTTCAAAAAACTCATCTTCTAAATCTGAGTTATCGAGCACCTGATTTTTGGGTTTACTTATTTTCATGCGGTGACCAGTAATGGTTTTTAAAATCCTGAATTTGATCATCTACGATGTGAATACCTTCGGCCTCCAGCAACTCCTGCATGAGGGTAGGCGTTGCAAAATGATGTTTACCCGTAAGCACCCCATTTCGATTGACTACCCGATGGGCTGGCACTGCAGGTTTGGCATGATGACTGGCATTCATAGCCCAACCCACCATTCGCGAAGTCGCTTTTACCCCTATATGATCGGCAATAGTGCCATAGGTCGATACCTTTCCTTTAGGTATTTGGCGCACCATGTCATATACTTTTTCAATCCATGTAATTGTATCCTGATTATTCGTGGGTTTCATGCTGATTTGCCTTTAATTGTTTTTGTATGAATTGTTGTTTTTTAATGGGGTCAAGTACATTTTTATACGCAAATGGACAATGCAAGCAACCATTGCCACAACAATAACCTCTTTTAAGCAAATAAGCGGCTGTAAAAACATACAAACCTTCCTCATTTACATAGAGTTCATCATCATCAAAGAGGGGTTTCTTCATGAACACTTTTTTTAGGAGGCACTACAATGGACTCTGCAGGTAGTTGAAAACTTACATACTTAATAATACGATGATCGGCTAAATGCATCCCTTCGTAAAACGTTTGAATATTAAGGGGAAAATCAGGCACCCCTTTGCTATAAATATCGGCTTGGTTTTGGATGATAGTACAATGATGGTGAGCAATCATTTCGAGTGTAAATTCATATAACTCACTTGAATCAGTTTTAAGATGAATCACGCCCCCTGGCTTTAATAATTGTTGATACATGGCCAGAAACTTATGATGTGTCAGGCGATTTTTGGCTTTGGAAGCCCTTAAAAATGGATCGGGAAAAGTAATCCAGATTTCGCTGATACTTTGTGGGGCAAAATACTGCAGGATAGTCTCGATACGAATGCGAAGAAAGCAAACATTTTTTATCTGCTCAAGCAAAGCTTTTTGGGCACCTACAAACATCCGATTGCCTTTGATATCTACCCCAATAAAATTTTTAGCGGGAAAAGCTTTGGCCATATTTACGGTATATTCTCCTTTACCACAAGCGAGTTCTAATACGATGGGATGCTCATTCTGAAAAACGCCTGTCCATTTGTCTGCCATGTTTTCAGGAAACTCAAACACATGTTGAAAAGTTTTAATAGCCGCAAAGCGTGTTAATTTTTTAGCTTTCATACCACGAAATTACAAATTCCCTTATGGATGTTTCATTTTTTATTTTAAAAAATCTAAATTAAATACCATAGTTCATATTAAATTTGTGATGTAAAAAAAATATTCATGACAGCAGACATTGAAAAAATACTTAGTCACACAGAAGATAGCATGAAGAAAGCTATTAGCCATTTGGAAGTAGAAATATTAAAAATCAGAGCGGGCAAAGCCTCACCTCAGATGTTAGATGGCATACAAACCGAATATTATGGTGCACCCACCCCTATTTCGCAAGTGTCAAACATCAGTATTGTAGATGCCCGTACCATCACCATACAACCCTGGGAAAAGAATATGTTGGCTCCAATTGAAAGAGCGATTATGGCGGCCAATATTGGCATTACCCCACAAAATGATGGGGTGATTATAAAACTCTATTTACCACCATTAACAGAAGAACGCAGAAAAGAATTTGTAAAGAAAGTGATGGCAGAAGGTGAACATGCCAAAGTAGCGATTCGCAATATCAGACGTGATAATATGGAAGCTATCAAGAAACTACAAAAAGATGGTATGAGTGAAGATTTGGCCAAAGATGCAGAAACAAGAATACAGGCCATGACTGATAAAAAAATCATAGAAACAGATCAACATTGTGCCAGCAAAGAAAAAGAACTGATGACTGTATAAACCATGTTTGAAACAGTCAAAGAATATTTACATCACAATTGGTTGTTGGCCATTTCAACACCCATCTATACGGTACTTATCTTATTGGAAGTGTTGTTAAGCAATTATCAACACAAAAAGTATTATACCTTCAAAGAAACACTCATGAATTTTTGGCTCAATATTGCCAATGCATTACTGGGCTTGAGTATTAAGGTAGGCGTACTGGCTATGCTTGCCTGGTTTTATACTTTTCATATCAATAGTATTGAAGAACCTTATCTGTACTGGACTTTATTATTTATAGGGCTTGACTGTTGTTTTTATTTTGAACATCGCAGTGAGCATTATTCAAGAATTTTGTGGGCAGTACATGTCACCCATCATTCATCGCAAGAGTTTAATTTAACTACAGGTTTTCGTTCGTCTGTGTTAAGACCATTTGTATCCTGCTGGTTTTTTATACCCCTGGTGCTGCTCGGTTTTAAACCTTTAGACATTTTGCTCATGGATGCGATTTGTCAGATTTATGGCATCATTGTACACACCCGATACATCAAAAAAATGCCGGTATGGTTTGAAACCTTTTTTGTGAGTCCATCGCACCATCGGGTGCATCATGCAAGCAATATCATCTATCTTGACAAAAACATGGGAATGGTCCTTATAATTTGGGACAAGTTATTTGGTACTTTTCAAGCAGAGCTCGATCATGAAAAGGTGGTATATGGCTTAACCAAAAACCCTCCATACCCACACCACCCCATACGTATCATCACCCATGAATGGGAACAATTGTTTCGCGACCTTTCACAAGGTGGCCTTAGCTTTAAACAGGCACTTCAATACATTTTCAACCCACCAGGATGGAGCCATAATGGTAGTAGTAAAACGGCTAAAGAAATGAGAAAGGAATTGGAGGGGAGTGCGAAACGCAATGAATATAAGCAATCAAATAACTATAGTCAAACGTAAATACATATTCATGTAATAGATACTCGTATTGTATAGGTAAAAGAAAATATTCTATGACATTAAAGTTAAAAAATGACCCATAAGGAAAGACGAGGCTGAAAAGTAGTTTAAAAGAAAAAAGCGAGTTGCCCCGCTTTAAATGTTTTCACAACGGAATAATCCTTATTGTGAAAAGGTTTCAAAATGTAAAACAAAATTAAGCTTTCTATTCAAAATAAAAAATAATTGTTTTGGCAAACAAAGTAAACTGGTTACGTAGTGAAAACTTATATTTACTATCAAATAAACCATATGAAAAAAATACTAGGCCTTGATTTGGGTGTATCATCTGTCGGAATGTCAGTTATCTATGAAAACGGCTCAGATAAAAAAATTGCAGAATTAGCTGTTAGAATAATCCCAGAAGATCCAAATTTTCACGGAAAATTTTATTCAGGAAACACTGCAAGCAAAAATCTCGAAAGAACTAAAAATAGAGGTATAAGAAGAGGAAACCAACGATTTAAACAAAGAAGAGATAATTTATATAGAACATTAAAGGAAAATAATATTTTTCCAAATGAATCATTATTCAAATTAGATGCCTTATCTCTTTATGAATTAAGATATAAGGCTGTTACTCAAAAAATAACTTTAGAAGAAATTGGAAGAGTGTTAATTCATTTAAACCAAAGAAGAGGATTTTCAAGTAACAGAAAATCAAATAATGAAGAAGAAAAGTCTTCAGATTACAAAAAAAGAATTACTGAATTGCAATACGAGCTAGGTGAAATGACAATAGGTCAAAAACTATATTTAGAATTAAAAGAATCAAACAATCCTATATCGATTTTAATTAGAGAAAGAACATATTTAAGGTCTTCATATATTGAAGAGTTTGATAGAATATTTGAATGCCAAAAAACATTTTATCCTTTAATACTTACAGGTGGAATTAATGAAGATGATAACAAAGGAACATTATATGACACCTTAAAAAATAAGATACTGTTTTTTCAGAGACCTTTGAAAAGCCAAAAGGGACTTGTATCAGAATGCAATTTCGAAAAACATCATAAATCAATTAATAAATCTTCTCCTTTCTTTGAGACATTTAGAATTTGGCAAAGAATAAATGATTTATCATGGAAAACAACAAAAGGAGAAACACGTTATCCTACATTAGAACAAAAGAAACTATTGTTCAATAAACTTTTTAAAGGTGAAGATTTAAATGTAAAAGGAGAATTAACCGTAACCAAGATTAAAGAAGTGTTAGGATATTCAAAAAACGATAAAATATATTTAAATTTTACTGAATTAGATGGCAGCAAAACCTATCGTTTAATAAAAAATGCTTTAGTAAAAGCAAATTTAAATAAAATAGAAAACTATTTGTTTTTTAATTATCATATCAATGATGAAAAAGGCGGGCTTTTTGAACTTTGGCATATCCTATATTCTTTACCAACTGAAGTAGAAATCATTAATACCCTTAAGAAAAGATTTAAAATAACATTAGAACAAGCAACAATTATTGCAAAAGAAGTAGGATTTAACGCTGATTTTGGTAGTTTATCTACAAGAGCAATAAAAAAACTTTTACCCTATTTAGAAAATGGACTTGGATACAACCAAGCATGTGACAAAGTTGGCTACGACCATAGTGGTTATAAAACAAAAATTGAACTTAAGGGTAAACTTGAAAATATTAAACAAAATAGCTTACGAAACCCAGTTGTAGAGCAAGTATTAAATCAAGTAGTAAACATTGTTAATTTAGCAATTGAAAAGCATGGTATGTTTGATGAAATTCGAGTTGAATTAGCCCGTGAATTAAGAAATAGCGCTAAAACAAGAAAAAAAATCACAAAATCAAATGCAGACAATAAAAGAGCAAATGATAATACTAGGGAAAGATTAAAAACTGAATATGATTTTAAAATTGTAAATGGTAGAGATATACAACGATATAACCTCTGGAATGAAACAAATCAAATATGTCTTTACTGCAATTCACCTATTTCAAAAACAGATTTCCTAACTGGCCAAGCAGATATTGAACACATACTTCCTAAATCTCGTTCCTTTAGTAATAATATGAATAATTTCATTCTTGCACATAAGAAGTGCAATTCAACTAAAGGACAAATGACTGCATATGATTTTATGTCAAAGAGCTCAGAAAAGTTGAATGAATATATTGAGAAAGTGAACACAATTTACAACGACGGCAAAGGAAAAATCTCAAGAGCTAAGTTCGAAAACTTAATGTGTTCTGGAGAAGATATACCTTCAGACTTTGTTGAAAGAATGAAAAAAGACTCTCAATATATTTCTAAAGAAGCGGTAAAAATGCTTAAAACTGTTTGTGAAAATACTTACACTACAACAGGCCAAATAACTGACTTTCTAAGAGAAAAATGGGGACTCAAAGAGGTTCTCAAAGAAATAAATTTTGAAAAATATGAATCTATAGGACAAGTTGAGGTTAAAGAGATAAAAGATTCCATTGGCAAAACAAAATCAATAAAGATTATTAAAAATTGGACAAAAAGAGACGATCACCGACATCATGCTATTGATGCATTAATATGTGCACTTACAAATCAAAAAATCATATTCAAACTAAATAATTTAAATAAAATATATCAATTAGAAAAAGAAACACTTACTAAAGAGGAAAGGCTTCAGATAGAAAAAATTTTAAGTGAAAATGCACCTGAAGATGTAAAGTTTGATTTAAAAACATTTGCAGAACATTCTGATAATTATTTCGATCCCCCATTCCATAACTTTAAAGAAGAAACTAAAAAACATCTTGATAATATTTTTATTTCAATCAAGAAAACTACAAAAGTTTTAAGCCCAACTTTTAACAAAGCAAAAAAAATTGATATTCAAAAAACTTGGACACCAAGAGGAAGATTACACGAAGAAACAATTATGGGGCAAGTTAAGCGCATTACAGATAAAAAAACAAAGTTGAATGAAAAATTCTATTTCCTTGATAATATTGTTGATAAAGGAGTAAAAGGCGTAATAGAAAATTATTTAAAACAATATAATGGCAAACCTGAAATTGCATTTAGTTCAAAAAATCTCAAACAAAACCCATTAATATATAAAGGTAAGGAAATAAAAGATGTGTCGATTTATGAGACAACATGCACCAAAAGGGTAAAAATAAGTGAAAATATTACTGAGGCTCAAATTGAAAAAATTACTGATAATAAAATCAAAAAACTACTCAAAAAAAGAATATCAGACCATAGTGGAAAACTAAAACAAGCTTTTGCAAACATAAATGACAACCCAATTTGGCTCAATAAAGAAAAGGGAATTCAAATAAAAACAATTACTGTATTTGATGAGAGTAAAGTTGAAAAAGTTAGAGATGGTTTTGTAAAAACAGGTGGAAATCATCATGCAATCATTTACAAAACAGAAGATGGAAAATATAATGACAAAGTTGTTTCATTTTGGGAAGCAGTAGAAATTGGATTATTAAATATACAATCCAAGGGAAATCCTTACCCTATAATAGACAAATCAGACGATTCTTTTTTAGGTAAATTTCAATTCTCAATGCAAATAAACGACCTTTTTGTATTTGATTTAAAACACTCATTAAATCCTCAAAATGATAATGAAATCAATCTATTAGACTCAAACAATAGAAGTTTAATCAGTAAAAAACTATTTAGAATTCAAAAAATGAGCAAAAAATCTAGTGGCGAATTTGATGTCCACTTTAGACATCATCTTGAAACGACTATTTTAAGAGATATACCAGAGTTAACCTGGATAAACTTGCGCTCAAACAAATTACTTCATAGACTTACAAAAATTAGAATTAACTCACTAGGAGAAATAATAAAAATAGGAGAATAAATAATAATTTTTAGTACCTATAAATAATATTACGAAGAGAAATACTTTTTTAAAACCTTGAAGGTTAAAAAAAAACCAAATACCATGTTTCTTATTTAACTTATTGTAATAAATAAAAAGACACACTAATCATCTGTTCAAAATTTTTATTTACTTTTAGAGAACCAAATCCTTTCCCCCATGATAAAGCGTACGCTCTATGTTGGTAATCCTGCTTATTTGAGTACTCATCTTAATCAAGTAGTGATAAAACTCATTGATCAAGATGAAAAAAAAACAATCCCCATTGAAGACACTGGTATTCTAATATTAGACCATCCACAAATCACGATTAGTCAAGCACTGATAGCCAAATTACTCGAAAACAATGTAGCATTGATCACTTGCGATGCTACCCATCATCCAACTGGCTTAATGCTCAATTTGGATGGTCATACATTGCAAAGTCAAAAATTTCAAGCCCAATTAGATGCGAGCAAACCATTACTGAAACAGCTTTGGCAACAAACGATAGTAACAAAAATTGAAAATCAAGCTTATCTTTTAAAATCACAACAAATAGAAACTGGCAATATGCAAAGATGGGCATCAGATGTTAAAAGTGGGGATACCTCCAATCGTGAAGCAAGGGCTGCTGTCTATTATTGGAGCAAACTATTTATACAATTTCCCGAATTTACACGCGATAGATATGGTCAACCGCCCAACAATTTACTCAATTATGGTTATGCGATTCTTAGAGCTATCGTAGCCCGAAGCCTTGTTGGTAGTGGCTTGCTACCTACATTAGGCATACATCATAGAAATCAATATAATGCCTATTGCCTTGCTGATGATATCATGGAACCTTACAGACCATTTGTAGATTGGTTGGTATTACAAATCATTGAACAACATGGTTTGTGGATTGATTTAACGCCAAATATTAAAAAGGAATTACTTCAAATACCCACACTCGATGTAATGCTGGATGGTCAAAAAAGCCCATTAATGATTGCAGTGCAACGCACAACATCAAGCCTTGCAAAATGCTTTACAGGAGAACTCCGTAAAATACTCTACCCTTATTTCCAATATTAAAAAAAGATAAAAACTTCAGTGATAAACTCTACTATTCACAACATCCTTGATTAATACAGTATGTATGAACGCTTAAACCAATATCGAATTATGTGGGTACTCGTTTTTTTTGATTTGCCGACAGAAACACCAAAGGAAAGAAAAATTGCAACCAACTTTCGTAAAGACATCCTTAAAGATGGATTTACCATGTTTCAATTCAGCATTTACCTTCGTCATTGTGCAAGTCGTGAAAATGCAGAGGTTCATATAAAAAGGGTAAAAAAAATATTACCCGAAAAAGGACATATCGGTATCATGTGCATTACCGATAAACAATTTGGCGATATGGAAATATTCTTTGGCAAAAAATCTAAAGAAAAAGATCCGGGATCGCAACAATTAGAAATGTTTTAGAAAGTAAAAAATGGTTCTGAATGCGTTTATAGAATAAAAAAGGGAATTAGATTTTAAAACCTAATTCCCTTTTCAAATCTTTGATAATCAATGACTTAGATACACCCTGTTGTTTATCGTTCTTGTCAAAGATACATTTTGAAACCTTTTCACAACCGGCAAGTAGTGATGATATGCCTGGAGATTGTTGTTTATCGTTC
>OEIV010000217.1_pt1 | contig 35921 bp, 29 predicted proteins | sample 1539231 | NCBI WGS metagenome assembly OEIV01 (sample SAMN03794762, study PRJEB22550) | activated sludge metagenome | feature: wastewater treatment plant; material: activated sludge; isolation source: Wastewater treatment plant of a petroleum refinery complex | place: Argentina: Buenos Aires ... | reverse complement strand
TCGGTCCGTTTGTACTCGCTACGACCTTTCAAACCCCTGTCAGCTTTGTATTTGCGGTAAAAGAAGGTTTGAAGCATTTCCATTTCTTTGCGAGCAAAGGCAAAATTTATGAAAAAGGGAGAGCGAATATTCCCCATATTGTAAACGATTATACCAAAGAAATGGAGCATATGATAGCCAGATATCCATTGCAATGGCACAATTACTTTCCTTACTGGAATGAAGAGAAAGTAGGGGAGTCTGAACTTAAATAACGATCATGAATCACAGAAAGGTGATGTAATTCATGTCCACAAATAATCCAAGCACTGGCCCTTACACTCATTGGAAAATTGCTTGCGATGCCTTTGTGAAGCATTTGCGCATTATTTAAATTATTTAAAAATTGAATGCTAGCAGCTCTATTGGCCTGATATTCTTTGAGCAGTTTTGCGGTACTTATTTTATCAGCGCCTGCTTGTTTGGCAAATTCATTTTCATCAAAAAAAGGAAGTGGTGTATTGTCTTTTCGTGCAAAACGCATGGCCCGATATAAAAATACCCGTTCTGAATCAATAATATGCATCAGCAAATCTTTGAGCGACCATTTACCAGGCTGATAAGGGGTTAATAATTGTTGTTCATTGAGTGATTTGTATAATTGAACCAGTGTTTTTGCATTGTTTTTCAATTGGTCTAAAACACTTATTTTTTCATCTACTTTATCGATATACTTTTCATAATACAATGCATGTTCATCGTTGCCAGGTTTACTTATTTTTTTCATAGGGGCAAAATAAGACATTCTTTTAAATTTCGCAATGTAAAATGGGTTGAATACCTGCAATTTTTTAAATCATGATTTCGACTGCAAAATCTAAATTCAAACGATGTGCGCAGGAAATTTGAAATCAGAAATTTTCAAAAAAAAAATATACTCAATCGATCATAACTTCATTAAGCGCCTTTTTTTCTGCCAAACCATTTTTTGGTTTTATTGGCAGCTGGACGGGCATGGGTATGATTTTGTACTTTTGGTACTATCACTATAGGCTCATCACTCAACGGATAAGGATGCTCATTTTCAACAGGTATTTTTTTGCCAATCAATTTTTCAATATCTCTCAACAAAGGTTTTTCTTCATTGTCGCAAAAGGAGAGAGCTGTACCATTGGCGCCAGCTCTGCCTGTACGGCCAATACGATGCACATAGGTTTCTGAAATATTTGGGATCTCATAATTGATGACAAAAGCTAAGTCGTCTACATCAATACCGCGAGCTGCGATATCTGTAGCCACTAATACCCTTGTGGTTTGTGCTTTAAAATTACTTAGTGCCCTTTGTCTTGCATTTTGGGCTTTGTTGCCATGAATAGCCTCAGCGGTAATATTGTTTTTGTGTAATACTTTAACCACTTTATCTGCACCATATTTAGTACGTGTAAATACCAATGCCGTTTTGATATCTTTGTTTTTTAAGAGGTGTAACAACAATGAATTTTTATTTCCACGATCTACAAAATAGACAAACTGATTGATGGTATCAGCTGTTGAAGAAACGGGTGTGACTTCCACTTTTTCTGGTTGATGCAAAATGGTATTTGCAAGGGTAACGATCTCAGGTGGCATGGTAGCTGAAAAGAAAAGGGATTGCTTTTGTTTGGGAAGTAAAACCAGTAATTTTTTAATATCATGTATAAAACCCATATCGAGCATTCGATCAGCTTCATCTAAAACAAACAATGAAATGTCTGCTAAAGAGATATAACCTTGATTGATTAAATCGAGTAATCGACCCGGTGTGGCAACCAATATATCTACTCCTTTTCGCAATTTGTCGGTTTGAGGTGTTTGACCCACACCCCCAAATACTACAGTGGTTTTGAGGTCAAGATAACGCCCATAAGCTGTAAAACTTTCTTCTATTTGAATGGCAAGTTCACGTGTAGGAGTTACAATAAGGGCCCGAATTTTTTTGTTTTTTTCGTAAGTTGGTTTTCCTGCCAGTAATTGTAATATAGGTATTGCAAAGGCAGCTGTTTTACCTGTACCCGTTTGTGCACATCCTAACAAGTCTTTACCTTGTAATAAAATGGGAATTGCTTGCGCTTGAATAGGTGTAGGTGTTTCGTAACCTTCGTCTTGCAATGCTCGCAAAATAGGTTGAATTAAAAATAAAGATTGGAATGTCATGAATGATTTTAATGAGTGAAATTGAATAATAAATGATTTTATTTAATATTCAATTGTAAATTGATCGCATTTACAAGGCCTGCAAGATACAACATTTCAAGCAGAAATTGTTAAATACATGAATGTTAGTGTCAGCCAATAAAGTACACTCGCTTGCCAATGCAGGAATATCGAACTATTATTCACAACCTTTTGATGTAGCAACTTTATAAATTAATCAGAAGCAAATAGGGCAATGAACCTTATTGCTTATCTTTTTTAAAACGTATCATGCCTGCAATCATTGATTGTAAACATGATACGTATATTTTTTTAACCTTAAAGAAACAATAGGATTGTAATCAAATTCGATGTTGTTTTCAATGATTATTTTGATCTAAAATATTTAATCAAATAAAACAACACATGAAGCATTGAGAAAATGAAAATAAAATAAAAAAACATTTCATTTTTATCAAAGCTTGAGAAAATTTCCTTTAATGCAGCAGCATAATGAATGAGTGTCATAATCATTAACATAGCAGCTAATCCGAGTCCTAACAAACTAACAATTCTGGTTTTTTTATGTGAAGTATCAGCTTGTGCTAAATGACTATTGTTTAAGCTGTATAATAAATACACATCAAAACCAATGATTAACCAGATGATTAAGCGACTCCAGTTTTCCCAGCCAAGACCAAATACCATAAATCCACATACCAATACCCCTAATATAGGAATAAGCGGTACTAAAGGCACTTTAAAAGGTCGTGGGGTTTCAGGGTTTGATTTACGCATGATAATCACACCAATTGAAACCAAAATAAAAGCGAATAAAGTACCAATGCTACACATATCACCCACAATATCGCCAGGTACAAACGTCGCAAAAACACCCACAAGAACAAAAAGCCACATATTCGCTTTTGCCGGGGTTTTAAATTTGGGATGTACAGACGAAAATGATTTGGGAAGCAAACCATCTTTACTCATAGAGAAAAATACCCTTGATTGACCTAAAAGCATCACCAATATCACAGATGAGAAACCAGCTAAAATGGCTATGGTAATTAAACCAGCAAACCATTCATAACCTGGCATATAATGCGATATGGCATAAGCAACTGCTGCTTCATGACCAGGGCCAGTAGTGCTAAAATCTTTATAATTGGCGATACCTGTTAATACATAGGAAAACAAAATATACAGAATCGTGCAAAAGGCCAATGAACCTAATATACCGATAGGCATACCTTTTTGTGGATTTTTGGCTTCCTGAGCCGCAGTACTCACTGCATCAAATCCAACGTATGCAAAAAACACAATGCCGGCACCACGCAATACACCACTCCATCCAAATGCACCAGATTCACCTGTATTGGGAGGTATGATAACCGCATGGTTTTCAGGCATAATAAAGTGCCAGCCAAAACCTATAAACAACAATACAATCACCACTTTTACAACTACAATGATTGAGTTTACATTAGCAGACTCTTTCGTGCCTCTGATTAAAATAAGGGTAAGCAAAGCCAATATGATGAGGGCGGGTAGGTTCATAATACCTTGAACGCCCTCGGCGGAGACCTGAAAAGGTGAGTGGCAAAAGGCATATGGGATGGTGAATCCAAAATAATGTTCACAAAGTTTGTTTAAATATTCACTCCATGCAATAGCCACTGTGGCGGCCCCTAATGCGTATTCAAGTATCAAATCCCAACCGATGATCCAAGCAATCAATTCGCCCATAGTGGCATAGCTATAAGTGTATGCACTTCCAGCAATAGGAATCATAGATGCAAATTCTACATAACACAAACCAGCAAAGGCACATCCAATACCAGCGATGATGTACGATATCATTACTCCAGGTCCCGCATGATTGCCGGCTGCTGCCGCTGTTCTTACAAATATACCTGCACCAATAATAGCACCTATTCCCAATGCCAATAGTGCGCCCGATCCGAGTGTCCGTTTCAGGGTATGCTCACCTGTTTCGGCAGCTTCAGCCAGTAATTTGTTTAATGGTTTTTTGATAAATAAACTCATAGTAATCTTTTTATTTAAGGGGGTAATATAATACCAAATTCTATAAATTCACAATAATTAGAAATACAACGATAGAAATTTAAAATTTAACGATTAGATTCTTTCAAAAATTTATGATGAATATTGGATTAAAATATATTTGATCGTAAACACAACGCATACGATTATTGGCATAACATGTCCATTTTACTGCTTACTTTTGCAAGCCATGAAACCATCTATCTTAGTTATTTATTTTTCGCAATCGGGACAACTGAAACAAATCATCGACAATATGCTTGCACCCATTCAAGCACATTGTACCATCGAAATGGTTGAAATTAAACCTTTAAAGCCTTTTCCTTTCCCATGGACTGCTGATACTTTTTTCGATTGTATGCCTGAATGTGTGCAGCAAATTCCTGAAGAGATACATACACTTCAGTTTGCTCAACAAAAATACGATTTAGTGATTTTGGGTTATCAGCCTTGGTTTTTATCACCTTCAATACCCATCAATAGTTTTTTACAATCAGCGCAAGCGAGCATATTGAGTCATCAAAAAGTGCTAACCGTGATAGGTTCTCGAAATATGTGGTTACATGCCCAGGAAAAAATAAAGGAACAACTCAATAGATTACAAGCTCAATTGGTTGGCAATATTGTATTTTTTGATACCAATCCGAATCTTACTTCCGTATTAACGATTATCAGATGGACTTTTAAAGGGCAGAAAGAAGCAACGAAATGGATGCCTGAAGCGGGTGTACAACAAAAAGATATAGCAGCAGCTTCAAAATTTGGTCCAATTATATTAGAAGCCCTCGTTTCAAATACAAGCCAATCAATGCATGAATCATTATTAGCTGCTGATGCGATAATTTTAAAACCAGGTTTAATCATTTTAGAAAAAAGAGCCATTGGTAATTTTAGAAAATTTTCAAAATATATTTTGGAAAAAGGGTCAAGAGGGGATATGGCAAGAAAACCGAGGGTGAAATTATTTCAAAAACTATTGTTTGTTGGGGTCTTTATACTGTCGCCTATCAGCAATTTAACAGCAGAAATAGTGACTTTACTCAATAAAAAATCACTTAAAAAGGATGTTCAATATTTTAAAAATATAAGCTATAGAAAAAATGCAATTTAATCTATTCGTTTTTTAAGTGGAACTTTGTTAATTTGCACGCAAAAGTAATCTTGGATGAGTGATGTTTTTATAAATAGATTGGCAAAATTTCTACCTAATAACCCTGTTACGAATGATGAAATGGAGGATTATCTAGGGAAAATTGATGGCAGACCTTCAAAAGCAAAAGGGATTATACTTCGTAATAACCAAATCAAAACACGTTATTATGCCATTGATAAACGTACGGGTAAGTGTACTCATACCAATTATCAATTAGCTGCGAAGGCCGTTGAAGGACTTTTAGATAATCAATTTAAGAAAGATGATATTGAGTTGCTTGCATGCGGATGTGTAGCACCTGATCAATTATTGCCCAGCCACGCTGCAATGGTGCATGGTGAATTAAATTGTAAACCTACCGAAATAGTATCGATTAGTACTGCATGTTGCGCTGGTATACAAGCATTTAAGTATGCTTTTATGAGTGTAAAAAGTGGGAATAGCGCCAATGCTGTAGCTGTAGGTTCAGAAAAAGTTTCAGCTTGGCTTAAAGCCGATAAGTTTGATGAAGAGGCAGAAGATTTAAAACATCTTGAAGAAAATCCCATGATAGCCTTTGAAAAAGATTTTTTGCGTTGGATGCTGAGTGATGGTGCAGGTGCAGTGTTGATGCAAAATCACCCTAATGAAAATAATATTTCATTGAGGGTTGATTGGGTTGATATCTTATCCTTTGCGAATCAAATAGACCCCTGTATGTATGCAGGATGTGAAAAAAATGATGATGGCTCTCTCACAGGATGGGCTGAACTTACACCACACGATTGGGCTACAAAAAGTATTTTTGCTTTCAAACAAGATACCCGATTATTGGGTGAAAATATTGTAAAATGGGGTGGGGTGATGTGGAAAAAAGTATGTGAAAAACATAAAATTGAACTTGACAAAATCACTTATTTTCTACCTCATCTGTCATCTGAGTTTTTTCGACCAAAAATCATGGAAGAACTTGAAAAAATTGGTTACCCGATACCTGCTGATAAATGGTTTACCAATCTTACCAAAGTGGGGAATGTTGGCAGTGCTTCGCCATACATAATGCTGGAGGAACTCTTTAACGGAGGTAAATTTAAAAAAGGTGATGTGGTGATATTAATGGTTCCTGAAAGTGCACGATTTAGTTATGCTTATGTGCAACTAACAGTGGTTTAAACGAAAACTGATTTGTTTTTAATTTGCTGTGTTCTTTAATCTTTTCACTACATCAAGATGTGTTTAAGCTCAATGACACATTGCATAGCGTCCCGATATAATAAACTTAAATTTTATCCATTGCTTTATAAAAAAGGATTGCAGTTATGCAATTAACTTTAATGTTTTGTTTGGTATTAAAACGAACATTGGTTTTTTCCTTATATCACATTGGAATGTGCTTATTACCCAACTGTTTCTTCTATGGTGGCCCCGATACCTCTGTCTGTAATGCCATCGCACATTGATTTCAATAAATCATAATCGCCTTCCTTTACGGCATATTTACCTTTAAAATGAATATACATGGTGCATTGTTCTGCTTGTTCTTTTTCATGTTTACACACCTCAATAAGTGTTTGGGTTACCCAATCAAAGGTATTGATATCATCATTCCAAACAATGAGTTGAAACATGGCTGCATGTGCGTCAAGGATTTCAGTTTCTTGAAAAGTTTCAGTGGCAATTTGTTCGTTGTATTTCATGTCAAAAATGAAAGTCAAATTTAGCACTTTTTTACACTTACAAAAAGAAAATTATTTGACTTATTTTCATCATGGCGTAAGGTAGTTTGATTAACGCTATCTTAAGTGAAAAGGTCTTGATATACTTAGTCTTTTGGATGATTAAACGCCTGGCGATGCTATAAGAAAGAAACTATTTGCTAGATTCAGGTACGATTTCTTTAGAAACGATAAAATAACGTATCCAATTGGGGGCAAAATAAATCAATGCAGTGATGATGATGGCACCATACACATCGTAAGTATAATGGACACGCATCGATAATATCATAAACGACATCAATGCCGTTGCAAATAAAAGATAACTTCTAATGTATTTATGTTGGGCACATAAAAAATAAAGCCATACACTCGCTACATGACCACTAAAAAACAAATCTTTGGTAAGGGGCGAAAAGCGAGGATACACTGTGTTTTCTAAGAAAATATCTCTTAATACAATGATGCCAGCAGGAGGATCAAGCGCGACAATTAATATACAGATTTGTTTTTTTTTTTTTTTTTTTTTTTGCATTTCTATAATACGATAGATGATTTTCGGTTTGTGTAAATGGGTTAAAACAACTAATAATAAACTGGAATACAATAAACAAAATATGGCTACAGAAAAGTCAAACTGAGGTATATAATATAAAAGTTCATCTTTTAATTGTATGCCTTTACGCATTTCTACATAGGTGCCTAACTTTTGTGTGATTGCTGAATAAAGAAAAAAGATACCAGGAAGCAATAATATTTTAACAGCAAACCACCTGTCTGATAAAGCAGATTTCCATGCAGATAACAATTCGGTAAAATAATTACGATCGGGTAACAAAGATTTAATGTTTAAATGTTGTAATGTTCACTGAGAATATTTCAAAAACGGTTACAAGTTACAGATTTCTTACGCCCTATTAGGCATTTAAAATTATTTTTAACGCTTTTTTATATTTTTTTCATAAAATGTTACATTATTTAATGATTATTAAATTCATAAGGATTTATATTTTTAACAATCGACTCCATAATGTGTTTAGTTGATTTAGTGAATGTTAGATGATAACGCAAGTTTTTTATCAACCGGTATCAATCCCATTAACAATTACCAATTCACAAATGCCTTATTGAAAATATCATCAGCCAATTGGTCTGAAATGGTAGCTATCAAAGCATTTTCAACAGTTTGTATATTTTGGTCGGCATTGAAGTCGGCAAATCGGCTAAAAGACTGGGTGAAATTATTTTTTTCATTTTTCCGATTGATAAATTGAATATTAACGGTGATGGTCAATCTGTTTTTTGAACTGGTTTCAGCCCCTGTGATGGATGCAACACTAATGTTGTAATCAGTAATTTCACCTGCCACATCATAATCTGTATTTTCTGAGTTGATCTGCGATAATGAAGTTTGTGATAGTATTCGTTGTCGAAGCTTTTCGGTAAATGTTGCTGATAAAGAAGGCACAATATTGCGAGCCTTGTTTTCAATAAAATGTACATTGATTGTTTTACCCTCTATGGCAGCACCTGTAAAGCTGTACATTCTGCATGCATTTGCAAAAAATACCAATGTTATACCAATGATTATGAATGCATAATATGCTTTGAATGAACCATTCAGTTGCTTAATCTTCAATGTCATACTCTTTTATTTTGCGGTATAAGGTACGTTCAGAGATACCTAATTCAGAAGCAGCGTCTCTTCTACGACTGCGATGTTTCTTCAAGGCACGAATGATATAATCTTTTTCTTTTTCTGCTAAATTTAAAGTCTCTTCTACATGTATTTCTTGAAGTTTTTGGGCTTCATTATTGGAAAGAATCATTGGTTGTGTACTCGTATTCATCGACTTTTGCATGTCGTTGGTATAGGGCATAAGTTGAGCGTCATTGCCTAACATGTCGGTTTGGTAATTGCTTGCCAAAGCAGGGTTTTTCACAATCTCAAAAAACATTTTTTTAAGCTCGTTGACATCTTTTTTCATATCAAAAAAAAGTTTATACAAGATTTCTCTTTCATTGGCAAAATCATTGGGGGAACTGCTTTGATGCCCTGATAGCATGGGCATTTTTTCAGAAGTATGGATAGGCAAAAACATGCGGAATTCTTCTTCGTTGACTTCCCTGCTTTCTGATAATACAGATATTTGCTCAGCTATATTTTTCAATTCTCTAATATTACCAGGCCATCTATAATTGATTAATAGATTTTTTGCATCAGGTGTAAGCTGTATTGGGTTTGTTTTGTATTTGTCAGCAAAATCAACACAGAATTTTCTAAACAATATAGGAATATCAGCTTTTCGTTCACGAAGCGCGGCCACCCTGATTGGCACTGTGCTTAGTCTATAATATAAATCTTCTCTAAAACGACCCGCATCTACCAGGTTGAGTAAGTCTTTATTGGTAGCTGCTATGACACGTACATTGGTTACTTGCACTTTTGATGAGCCCACACGAATATATTCACCCGTTTCAAGTACCCTTAAGAGTCTTGCCTGAGTGCCCAATGGGAGTTCCCCAATTTCATCCAGAAAAAAAGTACCCCCATTGACCGTTTCGAAATAGCCTTTTCGGCTTTCTGATGCACTTGTAAACGAACCTTTTTCGTGTCCAAACAATTCGCTGTCAATGGTACCTTCAGGTATTGCACCACAGTTGATGGCAATAAATGAATTGTGCTTACGAGCACTTTGGGCATGGATGATTTGTGAAAAAACTTCCTTTCCCACACCACTTTCTCCTTGAATGAGTACTGTTAAATCGGTATTGGCTACTTGGGATGCCACACTTAAAGCATAATTTAAAGCAGGGTCGTTGCCAATGATACCAAATCGGTTTTTAATGGATTGTAATTCTTGATCTGTGAGCATAAATTGGTTAAAAGAGTGACAAAGTTACAGTAAAACTAGCATTTTTGGCATCATTAATACGTTAAACCAACTATAAAAAATTATTCGTTATGAAATATGACTTAATTCTATACGGTAGTTTTTTCACCTACTATGGCATAAACCATGGGTATTTTATTTCCCAGATGCTTGATGATAAACTTTTTGGGGGCTATTTCAACCATTTCATTAAAGCAAGGATAGGGTGAATAATCATATTCATTCAGCAATTTTATGCTTATACCTTGTGTAATGAGGCTATTCACAACGCTACTCATGGCATGATTCCATGATATGGTTTCATCGTTTATGGGTGCTTCTTTATCGGCATATGTTCCACTGATTTGTTCAATGATAGGCTCCTCTTTAAAATAATTGTACTGAATAAAAGAAAAATGGTTATCAAACATCCAAACGACGGGATGAAATTCGACAAATACAAACTGTCCGTTTGGCTTTAAAAAACGGGCTACAATTTGTGCCCATTGATCTATATCAGGCAACCAGCCAATGGTACCGTAAGAAGTAAAAACTAGGTCAAATTGTTTGTCAAGATGCATAGGTAAGTCATAAAGATTGCAACAAATGAAAGTGGTATCGGTGCCACATTCATTGGCTAAAGCGATGGCCTTTTCTATCGCTTTTTCAGAAAAATCAATACCCGTTACCTGGGCACCTAATCGTGACAATGCTATGCTGTCTTGTCCAAAATGACATTGTAAATGCAAGATCGTTTTGCCTTTTATTTCACCCAACAGATTTAATTCAATATCGTTTAAAGAAGTATTGCCTGCAATAAATCCTTTTACATCGTAAAAATCAGAAGCCGCATGGTATTGTGTTTTGTGATTCCAGGCTTGTTTGTTTTTTTCTATATAGTTTTCCATCAGGTAAAAATAATTGTATAAATCGATAATTTTATAAAATAGAAATAGCGCCATTTGCTCAGGTTTCAGGTATTCTGATCTTTCAATATATCATTTGCTTAAGTAGCTGAATACAAAATCTCATTTTAATATCTTATTTTTTTTCTACTTTTACCCCATGCATTCCTATACAGATATATTAAAATTGTTTGAAACATTTTTTGCAAAGCATGAATTTCCAGCGCATCCCAAAAACTTATACGAACCTTGTTCCTATTTACTGCATATGGGGGGCAAGCGCATCAGACCTGTATTATGTTTGATGAGTCATGAGTTATTTGCTGAACTCAATGAAAATGCTTGGCATACGGCCACGGCTATTGAATTATTTCACAATTTTACCCTCATGCACGATGATATTATGGACAAAGCACCTCTTCGCAGAGGCTTCACCACGGTACATGTAAAATATGGTTTGCCCAGTGCCATCCTATCAGGTGATGTGATGAATATATTTTCGTATGTTCATCTCAACAAAATCAATACAGAACATATTCATTCTGTGATTGAACTTTTTAATAAAACAGCAATTGAAAGCTGTGAGGGGCAGCAAGTGGATATGAATTTTGAACAAGAACCATTTGTGTCTGTCGATGATTATATGCAAATGATTACCCTTAAAACGTCCGTATTACTGGGAGCATCAATGAAATTAGGTGCTATGTTAGGTGGAGCTACCGCGGGCTGTTCTGATTTATTGTTCCGTTTTGGTCAAACGATGGGTTTAGCTTTTCAAATGAAAGACGACTACCTGGATGCTTATGGCAACAGCGACAAAACAGGGAAGCAAATTGGGGGCGATATCCTTAGCAATAAAAAAACGTATTTGCTGGCAAAAGCATTTGCATTAGCCAATGAATCGCAACAAGAACAATTGATGAACCTGATGAAACGAACCGATGAAAATAAGGTGCAAGATACCTTATTGTTTTTTGAGCAGTTATCTATTAAGCAAACATTAGAAAATGAAATAATACATTATACGAACCAGGCATTTGAACTATTAGAGAAAGTGCCCGTGATTTCGAAAAGGAAAGTGCATTTATATGAACTTGCCCAAATGCTTTTAAATAGAGAATCGTAACAAGAGAATGCTAATGATGGTTTGATTCTAAAGGCTGTAGGTCAATTTTTGAAACCTGATAAAAAAAAACAGTTATAACAGAAATGGATATCCTTATTTGATTTCAAATTTTAACAATGTTTGTTCAGCTAAATTAGCTGTCAGCACATCACCAATCTTTACTGCAGCAACGCCTTTAGGGGTACCCGTAAAAATCAGATCACCCATATTTAATGAAAAATAGATTGATAAATAACTGATGATTTTATCAAATGAATACATCATTTTTTTGGTATCGCCTATTTGTACCACTTCATCATTTTTACTTAAACTAAATTGCAAGGCCTGCGATTTGGCAAGGTCATCCAGTTTATGCCAGCTACCGATCACTGCTGATTGGTCAAAAGCTTTTGCAATTTCCCATGGTAGCCCTTTTGATTTTTGATGTTCTTGTAAATCGCGTGCGGTAAAATCGATGCCTACGGTGACTGCGTCATAATAGGTATGGGCAAATTTTTCTTGTATCGCTTTACCATTTTTGCATATTCGCAATACGATTTCACATTCATAATGTAAATCGTGGGTAAAATTTGGATAATAAAAAGGTTTATTATCTGTGAGTAAGGCAGTAGGGGGTTTCATAAAAACTACTGGTGCCGTGGGTATTTCATTGTTTAATTCGCTTACATGGTCGACATAATTCCGACCAATACAAAATATTTTCATGTTTTAAAATTTCATTTGATTATATAAATTCATGGTTCTGTCGATACCAATGCTGACAAAGTTTTCAATAATTTCACCAGAGACTTTTATTTTTTGTTTCACTGTTTCTATTTCATCCAATTTCCATTTGCCTAATACATAGGCGACTTGTTTGCTCTTCTCAAAATCGTTTCCAATCCCAAATCTTAAGCGGGGGTATTCTGTTGTACCCAAACATTCATGAATGCTTTTGAGCCCATTGTGACCGGCATCACTGCCACTTTTTTTCACCTTTATAGTATCTAATGAAAATGCCAGATCATCTACAATGGTTAAAGATTGAGCGATGGGAATTTTTTCTTTGTCAAGCCAATATTTCATAGCCTTGCCACTCAAGTTCATATAGGTGGTGGGCTTTATCAGGATTAGAATTTTGCCTTTGTATTTTAATTCGCATACATATGCCAGCCGATCAGTATGAAATTGAGCTGCATGTTTCTGGGCAAAAGCATCGAGTACATCAAAACCTATATTGTGGCGAGTTTCTGCGTATTCATCGCCTATATTGCCTAAGCCTACAATTAAAAATTTCATGTTGCGAATTTAATATAATACACTCATAATTATCAATTGATTATGATAATATCGTTTCATTGGCTGCAAAATGCAGATGTGAAACTGTAATTGTTCTATGACCGTTTTACTTGATCAGAAGATGCTTTATTGAAATCGCTTTTGCCAATGCATGATTTAACGAATATTCCAGTATTCAATGTATCAGATGGACATCTATACCAGGAAGTCTTTTGTTTAGAAAAAGATATTAAAAAAAGGAAACAATTTACAATGGTATTTATTTGTATTATGCAGAAATAAACCCTTATTTCAATTTGTTCAATTCTTCCTTAGTCACAATTTTATAATCAACAGGGATGATAAAAATTTTCGAATCGATTACCATATTATCTACCAATGTAGCCACAAATTTCATGGTCATAGATGGGTTCGACTTGACCTCATATTCAAGAGGAACGCCTTTTAAATTAGGAAACATCGCATTGAAATTTTCAGTGGGTGGTAATAAATCAGGGGTATAATAAAAGTCTGCTTTTTCACTATTGGCATACGTTACCTTATTGCCCATGCAGGCATAACCCGCTATTTTTTTTTGTTTATTTAAATCAACAAATTGGGCATTGCTAAACTTTAAGTTTTTTTCATTAACCTCTTCCTGCGACATTTCGAGTGCATATTTATTGCCATCATTCAAATTGAGCGATAATGTTTTGCCATTTTTAACGGTATAGATGGTGATATTGTTAAAGCCATTATTCATAGCTAATTCTCTTTTAATATTGCCTCCCTTTACAGAAATGACATATAGACCGCTGGGTTTATCTTCATTATTGATAAAAACATCATATTTGAGGATACCTTCAGAAAATATTTTTTGGGCTTCACACTTTGCATATATAAATACTAGTAGGGCAGTGGTAAAAAGGATGTGTTTTTTCATAGTTGTTATTATTTGTGAAGGTTTGTTGCTTGAATAGCAATATTCAATTCAAATACATTGATTGATTGATTTATGTCGATTAAAGATTTAATATTTTGAGCAATTCATCTTTTTTTCGTCTACTGACTTCTACCTCTGCGCCATCTGTCATTATAATGGTATTGATATCTGATTTGATAAATTTTTTAATATACTGGGTATTTACTAAGTGTGAATTGTGGACACGGCAAAACGAATGGGTTGAAAAAATATTTTCAACTTCCTTGAGTGTTTTACTGATGAGGATTTTTTCGCCATTTTTAAAGAAAATGTATGTATAGTTGTTTGACGACATACATCGAACGATATCATTGGTATATACAAATTTTAATCCTTCATTGGTAGGAAGGGCAATACGGTTAAACGGGTTATTGGAATGTAATAATTGAATATTTTCTAACAATATTTTTATTCGTTCTAAAGAATGGTTTTGCGACATATAATTTGAAACCCGAGCAACAGCTTGTTTCAACTCATCGATATTAATGGGTTTGAGTAAATAATCAATGGCACTAAATTGAATTGCTTTTATGCCATACTGGCTATGTGCAGTAGTAAAAATGATATTAAAGTGGATGGGATTTATTTTTTCAAGGATGTCGAAACCTGTCATTCCGGGCAATTCTATATCCATAAAAACTAAGTCAGGATTTAGTTCTGATATTTTTTCAATGGCATCTGCAGGCTTATTACAAATTGCAATCACTTGCAACATGGGTAAGTAGTGTTGTATTAACTTGTCTAAAACCTGTGAGCTCGTTATTTCATCATCCACTATGATAACTCTCATAAAGTAAAAGTAAAATATTTATTTGGATTATTTTTATGAAATAACATTATTTTTTAGCCCACTAAATACTTTACATTATTTATCTTGCAGGCCAATACCAAATATTTAGCAATACAATTAATTAAGAATGAAAGTAGTCATATTTGCAGGCGGTTTAGGAACTAGAATTTCTGAAGAAAGCCATTTACGTCCTAAGCCCATGATAGAAATAGGGGGTAAGCCTATGTTGTGGCATATAATGAATATTTATGCTTCTTACGGATACAATGAATTTATTATTTGTTGTGGCTATAAAGGAGCCATTATCAAAGAGTATTTTACCAATTATTTTCTCCATAATGCGGATATCACCGTTGATTTAAAAGATAATCAACACCAAATACACTTATCAAATGTCGAAAATTTTAAAATTACGATGATTGATACAGGTATAGATACCATGACTGCAGGTAGGTTGAAACAAGTATTACCTTATACCAACAACGAACCTTTTATGTTGACGTATGGCGATGGGGTATGTGATGTGGATATTCATAAACTTGTACAATTTCATCAACAACATGGCAAAATATGTACTATGACAACGATACAACCAAGTAGTCGATTTGGCGTCGTAAATATGGAAGAAGATGGCACTGTGATTCAATTTGAAGAAAAACCTGAAGACAGTGGCACTTGGATCAATGGAGGCTTTTTTATATTACAACCCGAAATCAAGCATTACTTAAGTAATGAAAATTTAAATGATGTGATGTGGGAAAGGCAACCGATGTACGATCTGGCGCATGATAAAAACATTGTAGGCTACAGGCATAGAGGCTTTTGGAAATGTATGGATACAATGCGTGACAAAGAAGAATTAGAAAAATTATGGGAAACGAATCCAATTTGGAAAAAATGGTAACTTATTCATATCTCAAAAAATATTTTGAAGGAAAAAAAGTTTTTTTAACTGGACATACTGGCTTCAAAGGATCGTGGCTATTACAAATTTTAGAAGATTTGGGGGCAGAAGTCAAAGGTTTTGCATTACCACCCGAAAATGATCATGATTTGTATCATTTAATCAATGGAGATCAATTATGTAAATCAAGCATTTTGCACGATATAAGAGATGCCAGCAAGCTCAGGTATGAGTTATTGCATTACGAGCCCGATTTTGTATTTCATATGGCTGCACAACCTCTTGTACTTGAAAGTTATAAAGAGCCCCTTTATACCTTTGAAGTAAATGCCCAAGGCACCGCAAATGTTTTAGACGCTTTAAAACATCTTCAAAAAAAATGTGTGGTGGTTTGTATCACTACTGATAAAGTATATGAAAACAATGATGGACATAAGGCATTTAAAGAAGATGATAAACTCGGTGGCTACGACCCTTATTCTGCAAGTAAAGCCGCTGCTGAAATCATAATATCATCTTATCGCAGTTCATTTTTCAACCCTGAACATGCCCATATTCATCAAAAAGCGATTGCCTCTGTGCGGGCAGGAAATGTAATTGGGGGAGGTGATTTTGCTACAAATAGAATTATACCTGATATTGTGAAAGCAATTAAAGCTGGCGAAGAAATCATACTTCGAAATCCGCATGCTACCCGACCATGGCAACATGTGATAGAGCCATTAGGGGCATACTTACTGATTGCCACCAAAATGGCAGAGGATGCAAAAAAATACAGCACTGCTTATAATATAGGTCCAAACCCACAGGATGTATTATCGGTAGAAATGCTTACACAAATAGCTATACAACAAGCAGCTACTGGTACTTATCGAATACAAGAGCATACACAAAAGCCCCATGAGGCATCTACTTTAATGCTTGATATCTCAAAAGTGACTCAAGACACTGGCTGGCAACCTGTATATAATGCCCAAAAGGCTATTGCAAAAACAATGGATTGGTATTTTGATACAAGAAATGCAGCAACTAAATGTACTGAACACATTCATGAATATTTTCATTGGAATGAATAAGTATTTGGATCATCAATTGAATAAAATCAAACCCTGTCATTAAATGAATTTAACAGTCACAGATACTAATATTCCTGCAGTAAAGCTGATATCACAATTCAAAGCAAGTGATCATAGAGGTAGCTTTGTAAAACCATTTCATGATACTGATTTATCATCAGCAGGGATTCATTTTCAAATGAAAGAGAGTTTTTATTCTATTTCTAAAAAAAATGTCATCAGGGGTATGCACTTTCATCTTCCTCCCTACGAACACGATAAGATAGTATTTTGTACCCAGGGGGCTATTCTGGATGTAGCCCTCGATTTGAGAAAAGATGCACCCACTTATGGTCAATATGTTTGTCAGGAATTATCGCATGAAAATGGTAAGGCCTTATTTATACCCAAAGGATTTGCCCATGGTTTTTTAACTTTAACAGAAGGGGCAACTACTTTTTATTTTATCAGTGGTGTGTATCATGCAGCAGCTGATGGCGGTGTGAAGTATGATAGTTTTGGGTACGACTGGCAAGACGTGAAACCCATCATGTCTGAAAGAGACCAGCATTTTCAGTCGTTTCATGATTTTCAATCCCCTTTTCATATTTAGTAAACAAATCATACCTATCATGCAAAAAATATTTATTTCTGGCGCATCAGGCTTAATTGGTGGCAATTGTCTTCATTATTTTACCCAAAAAGGCTTGGATGTGATAGGCACTTATTTTAGTTATGCCACACCCGACACCTATTACTTCAATACCCTTGATCTTGCTCATAGCGACAATTATACTATAGAAGCATTCAAACCCGATGTAATTGTGCATTGTGGGGCTTTGACGCATGTGGATTATTGCGAAACCAATGAAGCTGAAAGTTATCAAAAAACCGTACAATCTACCATTAACCTTTTGGAAATAGCCCAAAAAATGAATGCCAAATTTGTGTATATCTCTACCGATTATGTGTTTGATGGGGCTAAGGGGCCTTATCATGAATATGATGAGGTAAAGCCTTTAAGTGTATATGCAACCCATAAATTGATGGCCGAACAACTGGTTTTAAATGCAGCTGTGAAATCGCTTGTTTTGCGTGTAACCAATGTATATGGCAATGAATTAAGGAATAAAAATTTTGTGGCAAGACTTATTGACCAATGTAAGCAGCAAGAAACCCTTCAGCTAAAATTGCCTTATGATCAATATGCAACCCCTGTGAATGCCTATGATGTGGCCCGGGCCATGTATTTACTTTTAAATGATCAACATACTGGTCTCTTTCACATTGCAAGCACCGATTTTATGAATCGGGTTGAACTTGCAATGCGTGTACTTTCTTATTTTCCGCATGCAAAATATCAATTGACCAGTGTAAGTACTGAAACATTGCAACAGCCTGCCTTACGTCCGTTGATTGCAGGATTACATAAAACTAAATTTTCTACACTTTATCCTGAATTTTTGTTTAGTTCTGTAGATCAGTATGTACAAAGTGTGCTCAGGCAAAATGATTGATAAATTTCCATTTTTCCACGCAAATGTGAATAACAAAAAAAGGAATCCACTGATGAACTAAATATATTTGTACCTATTCATCATCTTATTATAAAGTACTATTATGGCAGACCAACAACAAACAGGCAATTACGATGAAAGCTCCATTAAATCGCTTGACTGGAAAGAACATATTCGTTTAAGGCCTGGGATGTATATTGGAAAGCTGGGAGATGGAAGTAGTGTAGACGATGGTATTTATGTATTACTCAAAGAAATTATGGATAATTGTATCGATGAGTTTACGATGGGTTTTGGCAAACAAATTGAGTTACAAGTCAAAGATGGGAGTGTAAACATTCGTGATTATGGGAGAGGTATTCCACTTGGCAAGGTGATTGATGCTGTAAGTAAAATCAATACAGGCGCTAAATATGATAGCAATGTATTCCAAAAATCGGTTGGTTTGAATGGGGTAGGTACTAAAGCAGTAAATGCACTTAGTAGTTCATTTATTGTAAAAAGTTACCGTGAGGGAAAAGTAAAACAAGTAGCTTTTTCAAAAGGGAATGTTGTGAATGATTATAAAGAAGTAGCTACTACAGAAGCAAACGGTACTGAAATCTTTTTTACACCTGATGATACTGTTTTTAAGCATTATAAATACATTGAAGAATACATTGAAAATCAGTTGTGGAACTATTGTTACCTCAATGCAGGTCTTGTGATTCATTTCAATCGAAAAAGATATGTATCAAAAAATGGTTTGTTAGACTTGCTGGAAAGAAAAACTAACCCTGATGAAATTCGTTATCCAATCATTCATTTAAAAGGTAAAGATGTTGAGTTATCACTAACCCATAGCAATGATTATGGGGAAGAAATTTATTCGTTTGTAAATGGTCAGCATACTACACAAGGCGGTACACATCAACAAGCTTTTAGGGAAGCTTATGTAAAAACAATTCGCGATTTTTTTAAAAAAGAATATGATACCAGTGATATCCGTCAAAGTATAGTGGCTGCTATCAGTGTTCGTGTGGTAGAGCCTGTATTTGAAAGTCAAACCAAAACAAAACTTGGGAGTATCAATATGGATGAAAAAGGCCCTACTGTAAAAGCCTTTATGCTAGACTTTTTATCAAAGGAACTTGATAATTATTTGCATCGAAATCCTGCGACTGCTGAAGCAATTAAAAAGAAAATAGAACAAAGTGAACATGAGCGAAAAGAACTGAGTGGAATTAAAAAAATTGCAAATGAACGAGCTAAGAAAGCCAATTTGCACAATAAAAAATTAAGGGATTGTAAAATACACTTTGATGATGTGGTAGAGGGTAAAAATAAGATTGAATTAGAATCAAAGAAATTGGAATCAACCATATTTATTACAGAAGGTGATAGTGCAAGTGGTTCAATCACAAAATCGCGAAATGTTGAAACGCAAGCAGTGTTTAGTCTCAAGGGCAAGCCACTCAATTGTTTTGGGATGAGTAAAAAAATTGTCTATGAAAATGAAGAAATGAATTTGTTGCAACATGCCCTTAATATTGAGCAGAGTATCGAAAATCTTCGTTACAATAATATAGTGATAGCTACAGATGCGGATGTTGATGGTATGCATATTCGGCTGCTGATTATGACATTTTTTCTTCAGTTTTTTCCTGATTTAGTTCGCAATGGACATGTTTATATTTTAGAAACACCTTTGTTTAGGGTCAGAGATAAAAAGGAAACAATTTATTGCTATAGTGAAACCGAAAAACAAGAAGCTGTACGAAAACTAACGGGTAAACCTGAAATTACTCGTTTTAAAGGTTTAGGTGAAATATCACCGAATGAGTTTGCAGGATTTATAGGCGAAGATATACGCAAAGAGCCTGTAATGCTTGCCGGAGAAGCTCATATTCAAAAAATACTTGAATATTATATGGGTAAAAATACAATGCAAAGACAGGAATTTATTATCAATAATTTGCGTATTGAAATGGATGTCATTGATGAAATATTAAATTAAAAATTAGGAATGTTACATATAATCGTGGGTGATGAAGCTGCCAAAAATTTAAAGGCTGCATTTGAATTAGATGAAAACTTACAAGGGGAAATACTTGTATTGAAAGATACACTTGGTATTGGAGATTTATTATCAACACCCGAAATATCGCATGATAGCATTCGTACTTCATGGTGGAAAACCATCGTACCGCATTTTGATGAGGAGGTATCAGATGAATCAAGATTATTGGCTTTTATTGACAATGCCATTGAACAGGAAGAGCCTGTTTGTTTTTGGCTTTCACCATGTGTGTCAGATGTTTGTGCCTATTATTGGTTATTGTCATATTTTAAACCTCATTCAGGTTTGCTTCATACCATTAATATCATTGGATTGCCGTTTTTAAATGAAAAAGGACAATTGTTTTACCCGATAAATTTTTCACAAGTACCTCCTAAGGAATTTATTAAAACGAAAAGATTATTAAAGGAAGTGACTATTGCGGAGTATGAAGTAGAAATAGATGAATGGAAACGCCTGCAAGAGGATAATACATGGGTACGACTGTACGAAGGAGGAAAGAAAATCGTGTCAAAACCAATGACATACTTCGACACGTTTATTAAAAATTCGGTGAGCGATGAAATGCAAAAAGCTTCTAAAATTGTTCATGAATCCATGAAGAAAATTACGCAAACCCTCAGTCCTGCATATATTGAATATCGTTTAAAACAATTATTGCAGCAAGATGTTTTTCAATTCAATGGACTTGTTGAAGGACCGCTTAAAGAAATTGAAGTGAAAAATAAGGGAAATGATGAAACATCAAATGACATCGTTGAATCGTAAATAATTCAGAAATACAATTTTATAGATTAGCCCTTCATGATTCCTCAGAGTAAATCTTTTAAAGTTTTCCCATCAGTGTTCCTAATCCCACCCACCCGTGATTTATTAATTGTAAAAAATATACATATTACATAAAACGTTCTTAGAATTGAAGCTGAGTTGGGCTTAAGTACAATTTGCTTTGTAAAAATACCACTGATTATTTGATTGCCAAATGTTTGAAATTCAATGGAGCCCAGTTTACTTATTTAGGCAGTGTTAGTTGTTGCCACCTTATTTAGCTTTTCTATATGATAAAAAACATTGCGTGAATTACCGCTTATGAATGATAGATATTTTTGAACATTTAAATGAAATACAATCTGTAAGGTCAAGTGTTATGGCGCTTCGTATTTGCCCAATATGCTTGTAGATACTTTGAACAAAATGGATTAAAAATTATATTTTGTATAGTCCTTTTGTTAATGGGTATCATATGTATGTTAAAAAGTAGTCATTAAATATATTATTGTATGATCTAATTGTTAAAAAGGATGACTAATATGTTAAAATGTATGTAATATTTATATTTAAGTACAGTAAGTATGTTAACGGGTTTTATATATCTAAATTTTTACATTCTCTAAATACAATTTAGGTCGCTTAGATTATAATTTAGGGTGAAATATTTGGCTCTAATGAACCTTCAACTAAAAAGAAAGCCTTGAAGGCTTTCCTTTTAGTTGAAATTAATCTCATTTTGAATGCTTATTATAAAAACAGATTTTTAGGTTTAGTAAATTTGATGGCTACCATTTGTTTGTACTGGATGCTTTTAACTCCAAATGCCCCTTTAACGTACTCCTTTACGAGGGCTTGAATGGAGTAAACTCCTGTACCTTCTTTATAAAGTGTTTTATCTCTTTGAATTCTAGCCAGATTTATTGCTTCATATGTATTTGCGACATTTGCATTTGCAGTTTGTAAGCTAGTTTTAAATGCCTGTATTGCTGTTATTTTAAGATTGGCTTCATTTGGTAAATAAGAGGGAATGTTAGCAATGATATCGGTAAGTTTTGACCAATGATCGAATTTCATGTCGTAAGACTGTTGCGATGCTGAAATATTATCTGGGGCAGGTGCATTTGGATCGATTGGATCTGCGACAATTTTAGGAGCTCTGGCACCCTGTATTTTTCGATTTATAGTAGTAAGATCTTTTACTAATTGCAGGTCGGCATCAGAAGATGTTTTTACCGCAGCAAGAATTTGCGTAGCGTACGATTTGAAAGGCTGAAAAATAATAATACGCTGATTGACAGCAGTATTGTAAGGAATTGTAGCCGGAGAAACGGCTGCATAATCTGCTTGTGCCTGAGTTAATAATGATTGAAGAGCGGCAATTTTAATACTTGTTTTTGCGGGATTGTAGGATGCTCCCATGCCTAAAGCTTTTTGAATCATTTTATCAAATGATGTAACATTCTTATAATGTCCTGTTTCAATTACTAGTGCCATAATTATGTGGTTTTAAATTGTGAATTATAAAAATAAATTAAAAATTTAAAATCATGAAAAAAATGCAGCAATTAATATTGAAAATAGGTAAAAAGGATGATGAAATAGATTTGAGTATTTAATGAAATTAACCTCAATTTCCATTATCTGTAAAAATGAAAGATAAATTTAATATTTTTAATACGCATAGTTATATTTATCCTACACATAGTTAATGTTTCTATTTGGAAGCACGTCGAAAAGTTAAAAGTCTATTTTATTATTGAAAACAGGAATGAGTAACCAATATTAACTATTAATTGAGTGTCAATAAATAACTCAATTAAAAATTTATTTGTTACGTGATTTTAATTATTTGATATAAATCTGTCAATATCATAATACTCCCACAAGAATCTGAAAAAATTTAAACATGTTGTTTTTTTACATTTACTAAATTCTTTAAAAAAAATCAACCACATCTATTGGCAAGATTGTGTCAGTATTTTAGTCTACTATGACTGTAAGCACATGTTTGTTTCTAATTCTTAATAAAGGCTTATTCTCGATGTTGGCACTAAATACTTTGGTTGGATTGTTTTTAAATAAATTCACTTACTCAAATTAACAACTTTTTATTATTTTTGAAAATTCTTCTTATGAAATTTATTAAAAATAATATTGAAATTGTCCTTATTACATTAGCGGGATTTGTTTTGCGAATTTTAGCAATATTTATGGACCCATTTTTACATCCTTGGGACGAGCGGTATCACGCTTTGGTTGCCAGAAACATTATGGATCATCCACTGATGCCCACATTGCGTCCTAGCCCATTATTCGGTAATGCGGATCCTTTTTCATGGTGTTGTAATTATATATGGTTACACAAACAGCCCCTTTTTATGTGGCAAATGGCTTTAAGCATGAAAATATTTGGAGTATCAGAATATAGTATGCGCTTGCCAAGTGCAGTAATGGGGACATTAATGATAATAATGCTACATAGGATTGTTATGCTGATTTTTAAAAACAAATCTGTGGCTCTTTTTTCCGCTTTGTTTCTGACATTTTCGAATTTTTATTTGCAACTAATTTCAGGCGTGCGTGGAATGGATCACAATGATATCGCTCATAGTTTTTATATACTATCAAGTATATGGGCTTTTGCTGAATACCTCCGTAACCCAAAATGGTATTGGGTTATGCTGATAGGAGTATTTTCAGGAGGTGCCGTATTAAATAAATGGCTGACAGGATTGTTTGTTTTTTTGATATGGGGTCTTTATCTGTTATTTGAGCTTATTCGCACAAAAAAGGGATTAAAAAGATTTCTCCCATTCTTCGTATCTGTCTTGATCAGCTTTACTGTGTTTCTCCCGTGGCAAATATATATTCTTATCAGATACCCCGAATTGGCGATTCATGAATACAAATTTAATAGCCGTCATGTAACTGAAGTGATTGAAGGACACAAGGGATCTGTTTTTTATTATTTTTGCAATTTGTATGACATAGTAGGCAATTACATTTATTGGTTGATTTTACCAGGATTGTTTTTGATTCTCAGGAAAAAAAAATTTAATGATGTTCATTGGGCTTTAATTTTAGCCACATTATTTGTTGTAGTTTTTTACAGTTTTTTAGTGAAAACTAAAATTCAAGCATATTTACTTTTCATAGTACCAATATTTTTAATTTGTATAGCATTTTGTATTGAATATCTCTTTAAGATATTACCCAAATTTTTCGTTTTAAGGACCACAATAGTTATAGTAATAATTTTTTGTTTATTAAGACCTATTGAAATACGAGACTATTTATCCGAAAAAAACCAAGATAGAAATCATCATATTGAAAATACTAAAGTTTTTAAACGAGTTTGTAAAACTCTGCCTGAAAATGTTAAAATCGTTATGAACTTAAGTGTGCCTGATGATGTAGAATTTATGTTTTATAATCCTGGCGTTTTAGGATATTGCTGGTCATTAAGTGAAAGAGATATGAAATTACTTGAAGCAAGGAAAATTCCCGTTGGTTTTTTTAAACCTCATGGAGAGTATGGATTTGCGCCGTATGTACGGGATTATCCTTATTTATATGTTATAGACGAGCAATTAGATGCGTATTAAATATTGAGGACTATATATTTACTTCTTCAAAAAAAATATAAATTAATGAAAAAATCAATTTTACTTGCTCAGTTATGCTTACTTGCTTATGGGGCTTTTTCACAATGTATGATAGACTATAATAAGGTTGACAATCTATGCAAACCTGTTATCGTTGATAACTTCAATACTCTTTCATTAACAAATGACTTTCAGTGGCAGGTACCTTACAATACTTGTCCATGGTATGAAGCTAATGCATCTCAAAATTATAGAAATTATTACGCATCAAACCCTAGTCAGGTAACAGTAAGTGGCGGATACTTGCATTTGAAAGTTGCAAGAGTGGATCCTGCAATCGCTCATAATCCTAACGCTGATTGTCCTATGGATGACAACAATCAAAATGCTAACGAGCCACATCTGATTAAGTATATAACAGGAATGATTGAATCTGGTAGCAAATTTAGATATGGTGTGTATGAATTCCGGGCGAAAATGCCAGATGCAACAAAACTTACATGGGATACTTGGCCAACATTATGGCTTTGGGGTGGTGATACAGAAATTGACCTTTTTGACGGCGGCGATCAAAACCCTGGAGGAATGGCACATGTAGGGACTATTGATTGGTCAAAGAAAAAACCTAACTATTGCTTGATTCATCCGAACTGGGGGCCATTTGATTGGGATGAGGTAGTTAACGGCAACCCAGCTTTATATTCTGATTATAATGAACAAACTATTTATCATACAGGTGATAGAGTACGATATGACGATCCAAAAGATCCACAGTGGGGGCTTAGAGTATATGAAGCTACTCACTTAGTAACGAAAAAATCTACGTCACAAAAAAGCAATAACTTAAATCAGAACTTGTCCAGTGTATTTCATAATTATACAGTTGCATGGTTGCCTGATCGTGTAACTTTTTACTTTGATGGAAGAGAAATATACACTATTGATCAAACAAATGTCCGTACTTTTTATACAACTAATCCAACAGAGACATGGCGAAATGGACTACATATACTCTGTAACTTACAATTATACGCAGGTTTTGTAAATGAAAATTATTCAGATACTTATATAAATAATATCAGTTTTGATATTGATTATGTGAAAGTTTGGGAGTTGAAAGATGCGAATTTATTTCAAACAGGACTGGATATTGAGCAAAGTGATATGGAGATGAAGCATCATGAAGTTGAACCTATCGGTCATGATGCAACAACATGGGAAGAGTTGTATGTAAATGATAACGTAAGCAGCAGATATGGTTCAATTGCTGTAAATGATATAAATCAGAATGAAATCTTTTTTAGAAAAAAACATACTGACGGTATGATGCGCATTTTCAGGAAAAACATTTTGGATAATTCAGCACCTATACTTGTTGACTACAACTATCCAATTACACCCTCAACAGGCGAGTCGATTAGCGAAATAAAATGCAAAAATGGGATTATTTTCTATGTTGGTGGGGACAAACGATTGCAATTTTTCTCACGTGTAGATCCGGTGAACCAGCCTGATGTTTGGTGGCATGGTTGGATTGATGACAACTGGAATGATGCCACGTATTGGTCAAATTTGGATTATCAGGTGGATATATTTGCATCGGGCGTTTTTGATATTGCAGATAATTTTGATATTTATTACATATCGTTGACTGGTAAGCTTTGTAGGTTCTCTTATACAAATTTACCTGGTTGGTATGACTATCCTGTGAATATTACTCCACAGAATGGAACCAATTTTAATATGCCAGAGGGAGATTTAAAAATCACTAAAAATGGGACAAGTCAACACAAAATAGCGTATAGAACAACTAATAATAATGTGTATGTTGCTAATCATCCCATTGGATCAATGAGTACAGCTCCGTTTTTATCGTTCGGCAGTGGTTCTCCTAAAATGGTTGATAAAGGTGGTTCAATCCTTCATAAAAGTGGCGAAGTTTACTTTATTGGTAATGACAACTTTATTCATCGTGCAGCAAATCCTTCTTCTAATGCAAGTGCTCAAATATATAATGTTGCGTCTCCAAATGAAAGAGCAAATAGTAATCTTATGAACGAAGGGAATGGTATTCATTATGTGGGCGAAGATGGTCGTTTTCAATATATTTATCCTTTGACTCCTGCTAATCCAATGACAATGACAAATACAGGTCATTGGTGGATGGAAGATCATTGGACGACTGAGTATTATACAACATTTAAAGATGCCACGAATGTGAACGGAGGGGATGATAAGTCCGCATCGTACATAAAAAGCAATGATAAGTTTTATTACGCACGAAGGCATAATCAATCGGTAATCGGATATGGTATTGTTTCAAGACTTTGTTATATGTCATACGAGAGCTGTCAAATTTTAAATCCTGTAGACCAAAGTTATAAAAACTTTGCGAAGATAATACCTAAGTCTGTTGCCACTAATATGCCTTTGAAACCCTTGGTAAGCATATATCCAAATCCTTTCAGTGAGGAATTCAACGTCCATTTCTCCGGCGTTTTGGACGGCACAATTACTGTTTACAGCCTCAGTGGACAACTTGTCAAATCACAATATGTATCTGCATCAGAGAATACAACTTTAAATTTAGCTGGTATACAAAAAGGATTGTACATTGTTCATTTTGTTGATAATTCTGGTAATGTAAGTCAAGTGCTGAAAATTTCTAAACTGTAGTAAATACTATTATTGACTTTTTTTCGTGACTAAAAACTACCTGAGCATATATTCAGGTAGTATATTTTGCAGTAAAAAATATGGACAGAAGATAAGAGCTAAAGTAAAATTTTTGAATTGTCTGTACTATTGATGATAGTATAGAATTGATTATTAATGAACTTTTCAGGCTCTTTGTAAAGGTGTTGTTGGCGTATCGCACCTTTGCGATGTGCCTGAAAATGTAGAAGTTTTGTTCGATTGCTTAAGCTTGCTGTTTGAAGTGTTTTTTAACATAATTTGTCTTAGGGCGTTATGCACCTAACTACTTCCAATCCGTGTTCTATAGATTTAAATCCTTCTCATCAGTGTTCTATATACCCTAATATTTTATAATTTTCTTCCAGATTTTTTGCCCTTTTAATTCAATCATCACATGGTAAATACCTGCCTGCAATGGGGACAAATCAAATCGGTTGGTGAGGTTTGTTTCAAATGTACTACGATATACTATTCTGCCTGATATATCTATGATTTGCATTTTTGCCTGTATATTTTCGATGGGGCTTGTAAACAATAGGGTCACTTCCTCATGTGTTGGATTTGGGAAAAGCACGATTGCATTTTCATTAATAACTACTTGGTCTGTATTGAGCGTATAGACTTGTTTGTAATAATGTAGGCCACCATATTTGTTACCTACTACCATTTCATAATAACCATCGCCATCAATATCAGCAATAGCAGGAACAGAGCGAGGAGCTGTTTTTATAAAAGAATAATTCGAATCAATTCGATTAAAATTGCCAAAATTATTTTTAAAATTTTCATCATAGCGTTCAATAGTACCATCAATATTACCTGCCAATAAATACGTTTTTTGGGTATTGTCCATTTTGCCAATAAAGGGCGCACAATATCCATAGAAGTTTGTAGGGGCTCCAGCAGTAAAGTTGCCAATATTAGGCGTGTTAAGATGCATTTTTTTTATGTTGATGGCTGTACTGGTATCTTCGTAGTAGGCTAGCTGTCCTTGTTGATTGCCAATGAGCAAATCGGTTTTTCCATCATTGTTGAAATCAAAAACGACCGGCATACTATAACTTGAAACACTCACATTGCTGATGCTGTCTGTAAAAAATAAAAAGTTAGGCATCGCTGCATTGTTTGGTGCAAAGTTTTTATATACAGCAATACTGCCATTGGCATTGCCTAATATCAAATCGTCGACCCCATCACCTGTCATATCACCAAACGTTGGGAAAATGCCTTTATAATTTTTTGTACTTAAGTTTAAAAAATCTTTAGTCACCAGCTCAAAAGATGAATTACCAAGGGTACTGGTGTTTTTATAATAGGCTAATTTGCTTGATAATAGTGATGTTGCATTGTTTAAATAACCCTCTGTACCTATAAACAAATCGGGTTTCCCATCTTTATTGTAATCAAAAAAAGTAGGGTAGCTGTATGATCCAACTTCAATCATGGTTGGTGTAAGCAAGGAATCATGTTGAAATACAAAATTTGGATTGGCATCAGTTCCCATGTTTTTGTAATAGGCAATGGTTTGGTAATTGGCGCTACTCAAATTATCGCTGTGTGAGGTAAAAAGAATATCATGATCGCCATCATTATCTATATCGATATGACTGGGCGCTGGCCAACTGGGCATTTTTAGTTGATGACCATTTTTATTATATAAGGTATCTTCTGCATTAATAATGTCGGAGCCATTATTAATAAGTAATTGCACATCATTGAATGAAACATTACCATCTAACATGTCATAATCATTGTCGCCATCAATGTCAAGATGTAACATGCAATTGCCGGTATGACGTGTTTTTTTGTACTGACCTTCCACGCCTTTGCATGTAATATTCATGATAACAGCACGATTAAATTGTTGATAAAATTTACCCCAGCAATTATCACCAACCGACATATTGATACTATCACAAGGAAAGCCATCTTCTACTCTTCTGTTTTTATACCATGACACTTGCGCACCCAATACATCGAATGATAAAATATCTAAGTCTCCATCCTTATCAATGTCAATCACACTAGGAATATCGCTGGGTTGCACATATACATTGACAGGTCCATTTTGGCCTGGAAAAAATAAATCTTTAAAAAAAGTAAACTTCAATTCATTATTTTGAAAATAGCCTCTGTGCACTGCCACGCCATACAATCCCTTTTCGAACAAATCTGCTACACCATCACAATTATAATCTTTCAAAATCATGTAATAGTTGATGGGAGGGAAGTTTTTTTCATACTTGGGGGTATAAGTATATTTTATTTCTCCAGCATTCCCTGTATTAATAAACGTCTTGATATTTTCGTTGTTAAAGTCATATAACACAATATCATTCTTGCCATCATTATTGATATCTGCATGATTAATCTGAACTGAATTGATACCGCCACACCAAGGCGAAAGCAAATTGCTGCCATATTGATTCACAATAGCGTCTTGAAAGGGTTCATATACATTGCCTTGAAACTGGGCTCTTACTATAGTAGGATAGGTCAAAATGATACCTAAAACCAGCAGATTGAAGAAGCAGGATTTGCAAATATTTATTTTCATAGCACTAATTTACGATTAATTATTTTAAAGACTTGAAAAATCAGTCAAATGTTAGGTTACAACACTTTTACCTTACCACCATCTGGATAGTTTGACGGGTTTTCTGAGTCAATAAAACCTCTCGATTTTTGAGTTCTTCGCGCAGTACTTCTTGTTTATAATGTCTAACCGTAAATAAAAACAAATGTTCATTTCTTTTGACATCATATTTGTCGCTTAATAATTGCAATAATTCATCAAGATGGGCTGCATGACTGTCGATACAAGCCACAAAGCTGATAGCAGCATTTTGAATGAGGTTGATTTTGATTTTACAGCTATGAAACAATTTATAGATTGTACTCAAATTGTCTTCTGTAATAAATGAATAATCTTTAGTAGTTACTTGCAACAAAGTTTGATTTGTTTTTAAAACCAATATGGGCGGGTATTTGATTGGCGTATCACTGTGATGAATCAAAGTTCCTTTTAAATGTTTATCCAAAAAACATTTTACATATAAAGGGATGTTTTTGTTTTGTAATGGTTTGATGGTTTTGGGATGTATTACTTGGGCACCATAAAAAGCCATTTCAATCACCTCATGATAAGTAATCTCTTCGATGGGTACTGTATGGGGGAAAATTTTCGGATCAGCATTGAGTAAACTTGGGACATCTTTCCAAATAGTGACGCTTGTGGCATCTAACATATTGGCTAAAATCGCTGCAGAATAATCACTGCCTTCTCTGCCTAAAGTTACAGAATTATTTTCATCAGTACTGCCAATGAAACCTTGTGTGATAATAATATTACATTGATTAAACAAAGGACTGAGTTGTGATTTTACCAATTCACTGGTGAGTTTCCAATCGATGTTTGCATCACGGTAATTTGCATCGGTTTTGATAATATCGCGTATGTCAATCCAGGCTGTAGGACCTAAAGTGATTGTTAAATAATGAGAAATAATTAAAGTAGAAAGTAATTCACCAATACAGACAATCTGATCGTAGTAATAATCATAACTTCTAACAGGTTGTTCGTTGAGTATCCAATCTACTTCTATATAAATCGACTGGAGCTTCTCTTCAATATCAATGTAGTGTTCTTTGAGTAATGTTTGTGCGTATACCTGATGGTTTAATTTTAATTGTTCAAACAGCTCAATGGACTTTGATTCTTGATGTTGAAAGTAGGTACTTGCAATTTCTTCCAGGGCATTGGTTGTTTTGCCTTTTGCTGAAATAACGACTAACAAAGGTTCATGCATATAATCATGTAGTATAGAACCCATATTTTCAACCCTTTCTGTTGTTTCGATAGACGCCCCGCCAAATTTAAATACCCTCATAAATGCATTTGTTTATTCCATGAAATGATGCAAATCTAAACGGTTTACAATTAATTAAGATAGCTAGATTCATTTTATTAAATATTTTTTTTAAACTTGCGGTCTAAAATTAAAATCACAATTTCATGAACCTACTACAAAGTAATTTACTTTCAGATTCCCTGTCTTATATAGACATTATTAAAGCATATGCTATTAGCTATATCCCCAAAATTGCAGGGGCCATTCTTTTTTATATTATCGGCTCATGGATTATCAACCGATTGGTTTTACTTCTAAAAAAAATACTTTTTAAAAGAAATTACGATCCTTCTTTACAAACCTTTCTTGTATCCTTAGTCAAAGTAGTACTCACTATATTATTATTAATTTCAATTGCAGGTATTTTAGGCGCTGATACCACTGCCTTTAGTGCCTTGATTGTAGGTGCGGGAGTTGCCATCGGTTCAGCTTTAAATGGTACTTTAGGCAACTTTGCCGGTGGCGTGATGCTTTTGGTTTTCAAACCCTTTAAAGTAGGAGATATGATTGAAGCACAAGGCATCACAGGAGTGGTTACCGAACAAGGTGTTTTCAATACTACAGTACTCACCGCTGAAAACAAAACAGTGTATTTACCCAATGGGGCATTGTCAACCAATACCATCGCTAATTATACCACCCATGGTAGCTTACGTGTTGATATCACCATGGCCATTGCACCGGATATGGATATTGAAAAAGCAAAAAAAGTCGCCATTCAAACGATTCTAACACATCCAAAAGTTCTTCAAACGCCTGCACCTGAGGTGAATGCCTTAAAAGTGGGTGATGGTATGGTAACCCTGGCGATACGACCCTATTGTGTACAAACTGATTATTGGGATGTCTTTTTTGGATGTACTGAAATGATAAAAAGAGCATTTGAACAAGAAGGCATCCATGCACCAACCCCACATCGTATCATCATTAATAAATAAGGTCATTGTGCATTTTTCAATTCATTTTTTAAACTATTAAAATATATATTATGTCATTAAACAGCACCCTTTTAGCTGAGTTTCAACAAGAAGCAGCTACCACCCGTAAATTATTGGCTTTAGTACCTTTTGAACAAGGTGACTACAAACCCCATGAAAAATCTATGTCATTGATTCGTTTGGCCACCCATGTAGCAGAAATAGCTGGTTGGTGGAAAGAATGTCTTAAAAATGATGAACTTGATTTTGCGAAAGGAGATTTTACGCCTAAAGTTTTTAATTCTACAGCTGAATTGCTGGCTTTGTTTGATGATTATGTAGCCAAATCAACAATTATTTTAAATGAAACCCCAGAGTCTGAATTTGAAAAAAACTGGACGATGAGACAAGGAGAAATGATCTTTTTTACTCTGCCAAAAGCACAAGTAGTTCGCACATGGTGCCTTAATCACTGGGTACATCATCGTGCGCAATTGGGTGTTTATTTACGTATGCTCAATATCCCTATTCCTGGTTCTTATGGACCTTCGGCAGATGACAATGGATAATGCAAAGAGCGTTATTATTGTTTTGGATCTAATTTGTATCTATTAATCATACTTGGCATTCAATGAGTGGAAGTGCGCAATTGTTATAAAATGCGCTTACTTGAATACTTTATAAATACCAGATCTATTCTTATAAATGAGGCAGCCTCATAGGATATAGATATACCCATGGGATATTGATAACTTGTGATTGGAAGTTGGCGAAGGGCTATTTTATGAGCATTTGTAGTTATATCAATCTGAAATGTAAAAAACATTGATATAACATGTTTATAGCCAAGATTCCTTTGGCTTGTTAATACTTCGATAGTAAAATCTGGGTTTTTTAATGCAATACCCTAATCCATGATAAATGGATAGTCTTCTTGCATATAAATATCTTTATATACTTCTGAAATATCAGGTAATGGTGAGTTTTCAGCAAATTCTACACAGTCATCCACAATGCTTTTTACTTTTTCATTCATGGCTTCTATTTCTTCTTCAGTTGCTAAATTGTTTTCTCTTAGCGTGCGTAAAACATTTTCTATCGGGTCTTTCTCTTTATACTCATCAAGTTCTTCCTTCGTTCTGTATTTTGCAGGGTCACTCATGCTATGCCCTTTATAACGATATGTTTTGATTTCAAGTAAAGTAGGGCCATCGCCTAAACGAGCACGGTTAACCGCACGGGTAATAGAGTGGTGTACGTTTTCAGGTTTCATGCCATCTACACTATCACCCGGCATGTCATATGCATCTGCCAATTTGTAAATATCTAGCACATTGCTCGTTCTTTCAACCGAAGTACCCATGGCGTAAAAATTATTTTCACATACAAACACTACAGGTAATTTCCAAAGCATTGCCATATTAAACGTTTCGTGGAGTAAACCTTGACGGGCAGCCCCATCGCCAAAAAAACAAATCGTAACCGCATCGCTGCCTTTATATTTTTCAGCAAATGCAATACCAGCGCCTAATCCTATTTGACCACCTACTATGCCATGACCGCCATAAAATTTCTTTTCTTTCGAAAAAAAGTGCATACTTCCTCCTTTACCTTTGGTACAACCTGTTGCTTTACCATAAAGTTCTGCCATACATTCACGAGCTGAAATGCCTTTTGCCAAAGCTAAACCATGATCGCGATAGGCTGTAATCATATTATCATCTTCACGTATTGCTGTCATACAACCCGCTGAAACGGCTTCTTGTCCAATATATAAATGACAAAATCCACGTATTTTTTGCATCCCATATAATTGGCCTGTTTTTTCTTCAAAGCGTCGTTGCAACAGCATTATTTCGTACCAATAACAATATATATCTTTATTAAATGAATTATCCACGTGATTATTTTATTTTATTGAATTGCGAAGATAATAGCTAAATGTGAATTGTACAAAAAGGAAACGGAAGCACAGCTTTTTAAAAAATGTAAACCTGATGATTTTCAATCTTTTCAATATTTTAATATAAATGGTCGCAAGTATTACTATAAACTAAATTACGAGATAATGCCTTTGTGTCTTAAAATATTCAAAAAGTATATTAGATTTGTTTGATTTTTTTTAAACCTCCACTATGCGATATACCCTTTTTATTTTCTGTTTAGTATTTACTTCATTTCAGCTTTGTTCACAAAACAAAAAAGAAATTTTTCTTGAAGATATTTTTGTAAAAAATACTTTTAAACAAGATGCCGTTGCTGGGTTTAGATCCATGCAGGATGGCCGATATTACACCGAAATCAATGGTGAAGGAGTTCTGCAAAAAGTTAATTTTGAAACTGGCAAAATTGAAAGCAATATTCTCAATCTAAAAGATGTTAAATACAATAATAAAGCCCTTAAAATAGATGACTACGCTTTCAACAACAATGAAACCAAGCTGTTGTTATTTACTGAAAGTGAAAATATTTATCGTCGTTCTGTATTACATAAAGTATATGTATACGACCTTAATACCCAAAAAATAGAACAAATTAAAAATGAAAAAATATTACATCCTGATTTTTCACCCCAAAGCGATAAAGTAGCCTATGTGTTTCAAAATAATATCTATTATTACGATTTAACAAGCCATGAAACAGTTTCTGTTACCGAAGACGGAACCTATGTGTCAGCCGACAATGCCGGTAATATCATCAATGGCAATTGTGACTGGGTATATGAAGAAGAATTCGAATTTACCAAAGCGTATGAATGGAGCGAAAAAGGAGATTTTATCGCGTATTATCATTTTGATCAAACCGAAGTACCCGAATTTAATTTTACCGTTTATGACAAATTATATCCTACCCAGTACAAATATAAATATCCTAAAGCAGGTGAAAAAAACTCGGTAGTCACCATCAAAATTTATCATATTGAAGATGAAAAAACAGTGATTTGCGATATTGGAGATGAGTCTGATATTTATGTTCCCAGAATTAAAATCAATCCCTTTAATAATACATTGGTTATCTATAAACTGAACAGACTTCAAAATCATCTCGAGCTCAATCAAGTGAATGCAAGAAATGGGAAAACTAAAATGATTTATAACGAAACCAATAAATATTTTGTAGAAATCAATGATAATATCACTTTTTTGCAAAACCGAAATGCTTTTGTTTACACCTCTGAAAAAGATGGCTTTAATCATATTTATATCCATGATATAGATTCAGCTTCTTCTTTACAACTAACAAAAGGAAACTGGGAAGTGACTGAAATCAATGGGGTAGATGAAAAATCTTCTACCATCTATTTTATGAGTACAGAAGTGTCACCCCTCGACAGGCAATTGTATACGATTTCATTGGATGGTAATCAAAAAACATGTATCACCCCTGAACCAGGCTGGCATGATATTACTTACAACAGCGATTTTACCTTTTTTCTTGATAAATATTCAATGATTAATCAACCACCCACCTATACTTTGGTGAGCAA
>OEIV010000216.1_pt1 | contig 35942 bp, 34 predicted proteins | sample 1539231 | NCBI WGS metagenome assembly OEIV01 (sample SAMN03794762, study PRJEB22550) | activated sludge metagenome | feature: wastewater treatment plant; material: activated sludge; isolation source: Wastewater treatment plant of a petroleum refinery complex | place: Argentina: Buenos Aires ... | reverse complement strand
TAGGTCTTGCCGAGCACGACGCCTGCGGCCGCCAGCACGGCGGGCGGCGCATCGTCCCTGGCCGGCCGTTGCAAATCGACTTGCGCGCGGATCGCCACGTAGTCCGGCCGCCAGCCCGCCGATGTGAGTTCCGTCACCACCTTGCCCTCCAGCTCCGCATGGTCGCGGTTGCCGGCGCGCAGGGCGGCGACGATCTCGCGCAATAGCCGGTTGAGACGCGGCGCTTCGGCGCGCTCTGCTTTCGAGAGATAGCCGTTGCGCGACGACAAGGCCAGACCATCGGCGGCGCGCACCGTCTCGCCGCCAACGATGGTTATCGGCAGGTTGAGGTCGGCGACCATGTTGCGGATGATCATCAACTGCTGGTAGTCCTTTTTGCCGAACAGCGCGACTTGCGGCTGGGCGATCTGGAACAGCTTCATCACCACCGTGGCGACACCCTTGAAATGGCCGGGGCGGAATTCGCCATCGAGCGTGCCATCGAGTTCGGCCGGCGGCACCACGTGGAAGCCCTGCGGATGCGGGTACATCTCGGCCTCATCGGGGGCGAACAGATGGTCGATGCCGGCGGCCGAGAGCTTGTCGCAATCGGCCTGGAAGGTGCGCGGATATTTCTCGAAATCCTCGCCGGGCCGGAATTGCAGGCGATTGACGAAAATGGTCGCGACCACGGTGTCGCCGTGCTCGCGCGCCTGCCGCATCAGCGCGATGTGGCCCTCGTGCAGGTTGCCCATGGTCGGCACGAGAACAACTCTCGGCGTGCCGCCATGGCTGACTTTCAGCGCGGCGCGCAGGCCGGCGATGGTGTCGTGGATATGCATGTTCTTAGTGGTGGATTGGATTTGCTTCTCGGCGGGTCGGCCCGATTCCGGTGACGCGACTCCAGGCACCGGCAGTGTAATCGGCCAGAGTTCTTACCGGCCATCAGTTGATCTCGATGACCGCGGTTCCGCGAGTCAGTTCTGCGCGAAGATCGTCCAGGATGCGCGCGAAGGCTTCGATCAGCGCTTGCCGGCGGACGTGCCGAGTGTCCAGCCCTTGTGCCGCAAGGAATCGCGCCAGTGCTTCAGGCAGTTGATTGTCGATCAGCAGTTTCAAGCTCAGGCAGCGCGCAGGACGACGTGATCGCTTTGCACGGCGGCATAACTCAAAGCCGCGAGAATGTCTGCCTCTTCCAGGTCCGGATAGTCTTCCAGCAGCTCCTGATGACTGGCGCCAGCGGCGAGCAATGAGAGGATATCCTTGACCGGGATACGCAGGCCGCGAATGCAGGGTCGACCGCCGCACTTGCCTGGTTCGATGGTAATTCGGTCGCTTAGCTCCATGATATTGGCCCTCCGTTGGAATGGCGCAATTGTAGCCTCGTGGCCAGGGGCAACGCTGCCCAAGCACTGAGTCAGTAACAATGCTCCGGGCCGGGGAAGCGGCCGTTCTTCACGGCTTCGACATAATTCTTCACGGCGCCTTCGATGCTCTGTGCCTCGGCCATGAAGTCTTTCACGAAGCGGCCCTTCTTGCCGGGATAGAGGCCGAGCATGTCGTAGAGCACCAGCACCTGGCCGTCGCAGCCCGGTCCGGCGCCGATGCCGATGGTGGCGCAGGCGGTGAGCATTTTCGATATCTCGCCAGCCAGCGCCGAGGGCACCATTTCCAGCACCATCAGCGTGGCGCCGGCCTGTTCCAGGGCCGTGGCGTCGTTCCTCATGCGCGCGGCGCCGGCTTCGTCGCGACCCTGGACGCGATAGCCGCCCAGCGCGTGTACCGACTGCGGCGTGAGGCCGACGTGGGCGCAGACCGGCACGCCGCGTTCGGTGAGGAAATGCACGGTCTCGGCCATCACCGCGCCGCCTTCGAGCTTGACCATTTCGGCGCCGACGGCAAGCAGCCGGCCGGCGTTGCGGATGGCCTGTTCGCGCGACTCGTGATAGGCACCGAAGGGCAGGTCGGCGATCACCATCGGCCGCAGCGCCTGCTGGGCAACGCACTCGGTGTGATAGACCATGTGCTCCATGGTCACGGGCAGCGTCGAGGTCTTGCCCTGGATGACGTTGCCGAGCGAATCGCCGATCAGGATGGTGTCCACGCCGCAGCGGTCTTCCAGCGCGGCGAAGCTGGCGTCGTAGCCGGTGAGCATGGCGATCTTCTCGCCCTCGCGCTTCATGCGGGCGAGTTCGGGCAGGGTGATGGGTTTGTTGCTGGCGAGATAGGTCATCACGGCCCCCTGAAAATGAAGTAGACGGCGCCCAGAATACACAAGCCCGCCCACAGGTAGTCAAGCTTGAGCGGCTGCTGCATGTAGAACACGGCGAACGGCACGAACACGGTGAGCGTGATGGCCTCCTGGAGAATTTTCAACTGGCCGAGGTCGAGCTCGGTATGGCCAATACGATTCGCGGGCACCTGGAGCAGGTACTCGAACAGGGCGATGCCCCAGGAGGCCAGCGCGGCGATCCACCACGGTCGGTCGTTGAGGTTCTTGAGGTGCGCATACCAGGCGAACGTCATGAAGATGTTCGCGGCAGTCAGCAAGAGCGCCGTCCGCAGGACGATCGGCAGACCGTTGAACAGCGAAGTCATTGCTGCCGGGCGAGGGCATGCACGCGCTGGTCGGCGCAGGCCGCCAGCAATTCCGTCACCGGTCCCCGGCCGGGAATCACGAGTTCCGGCGCGATTTCCGCCAGCGGCGCCAGCACGAAGGCGCGCTCGTGCATGCGCGGGTGCGGCAGCGTCACGTCGGGATCGTCCTGCACGGTATCGCCGTGCAGCAGCAGGTCGAGGTCGAGCGTGCGCGGCGCGTTCCTGACGGTTCGCTGGCGGCCGAAGCGGGCTTCCAGCGCGAATAATTCATCGAGCAAGTCGCGCGGGCTCAGTCGGGTGTCGAGCGCCACCACGGCGTTGATGAAATCGGGCTGGTTGCGCAGGCCCACCGGCGCCGTGCGGTATAGCGACGAAATCGCCGCGAGCAGGGAGCCGCGCAGCGCCGCCATGGCATCCACGGCATCTTCGATGGTCTGCACCGGGTTGCCCAGGTTCGAGCCCAGGGCCACGAAGGCCCGGATCACGGCGTGTCACCACCGCTGACTTTCGTCCCGCCATTCGACTCGGCCTTGTCGCTCCGCGAGCGCGAACGTCGTCGTTTCTTCTTCGGGACGCCATCCTTGTCGGCGGGAACCAGCATCGCCTCGCGGCGCTCGTGGCTGGCATGGGCGAATTCGTCCCACCAGTCGGCGAGTTCCGTTGGCGCCTCCCCGCTTTGTGCCCGCAGGACCAGGAAATCCCAGGCGGCGCGGAAGCGCGGCTGCTCCACCAGCCGTGCCGGCATGCGGCCGGAGCGCTTGTCGAAGCGCGGTTGCAGCGCCCAGATGTCCTTGATGTCGGCGGCGATGCGCTTGGTGATGGCCAGTTTCTCGGCCTGCTGGTCGAGCACTTCGTCCATGGCGGCGAACATCGCCGGCATGGCCAGCTCGCCGGCCTGCTTGCGTTTCTCCCAACTGGCCAGCACTTCGTGCCAGAGCAGGGTGGCGAACAGAAACCCGGGCGAGACGCTCTTGTCCGCCCGTATGCGCGCATCGGTATTGGCCAGCGAGAGCATGACGAATTTTTCGCCCAGCGGTTGTTCGAGGATGACGTCGAGCATGGGCAGCAGACCATGATGCAAGCCGTCCTCGCGCAGCCGCTTGACGCACTCGACGGCATGGCCGGAAAACAGCAGCTTCAGCATCTCGTCGAACAGGCGCGCCGCCGGCACGTTTTCGATCAGGTCGGCCATGTCGCGGATCGGCGCCTGCACCTTCGGATCGAGGCGCAGCCCGAGCTTGGCCGACAAGCGCACGGCGCGCAGCATGCGCACCGGGTCTTCCCGGTAGCGGGCTCGCGGGTCGCCGATCATGCGCAGCGTCTTCTTCTGGATGTCCTCGACGCCGCGGTGAAAGTCGAGCACGAGCTCCTCGGTCGGGTCGTAGTAGAGCGCGTTCATGGTGAAGTCGCGCCGGGCGGCATCTTCCTCGATGCTGCCCCAGACGTTGTCGCGCAGCACGCGGCCGTGCTCGTCCTTGAGCGTGTCGGCGTCATGGGCGGCCCTGAACGTCGAAACTTCGAGCGTCTCGGCGCCCTGCATGACATGCACGATCTGGAAGCGGCGGCCGATGATGCGGCTGCGTCGGAACAGGCCGCGCACCTGGTCGGGCGTGGCGTCGGTGGCGATGTCGTAGTCCTTCGGCGGTATGCCGGCGATCAGGTCGCGCACGGCGCCGCCGACCACGTAGGCCTTGAAACCGCCCTTTTGCAGCGCTTCGCAGGTGCGCCGGGCACCGGCCGACACCTGCTCGCGACGGATGCCGTGACGGGATGCGGGAATGGCTTCGGCCTTGCGCCTGGCGGGCTCGCCGCGCAGGAATACCTTGGTGATGGCGCGACGCAGAATCTTGCGGATCATGCGGTTGGGCTGCTCGAAAAGGGCGCCATGATAACCGATCAGCCGCGCAGGCTGATCACCGGCCAGCCGTGCTCATCGGCATGCCGGCGCAGCATGTCGTCGGGATCGACGGCGATGGGCCGCGTCACCTTCGACATCAGCGGCAGGTCGTTGTGCGAATCGCTGTAGAACCAGCTTTGTTGGAAGGCGCCCCACCACAGACCGAGCGACTCCAGCCAGGCTTCGACGCGCTCCACCTTGCCTTCCTTGAAGGCCGGCGTGCCGCGCGGCCTGCCGGTGAAGCGGCCGCGCTCCTGTTCGGGCACGGTGGCGATCAGATGGGCAATGCCGAACTCGCGGACGATCGGTCCGGTGACGAAGCTGTTGGTGGCGGTGACCACGGCGCACAGGCCGCCATCGTCGAGGTGACGCCGCACCAGCGCGCGGGCCGGCGCGACGATCATCGGCAGGATGCGCGTGGCCATGAATTCGGCATGCCAGCGATCGAGCTCTGCGCGCTGATGGCGCGACAGCGGCGCCAGCTGGAAGTCGAGGAAGGCGTGGATGTCGAGCGTGCCGTCCTTGTAGTCGTCGAAGAATTGCTGGTTGCGCGCCTCGTACACCTCGCGATCGAGCACGCCCTTGGCAATGAGAAACTGCGCCCACTCGAAATCGGAGTCGCCGACGAGCAGGGTATTGTCGAGATCAAACAGAACGAGATTCATCGTCGGTATCGAATTGCAGTTGCATGACTTCCTTGAGCAGCGGCAGCGTCGCCGGCCGCTGCTGTTCCAGCGTGGCGCGGTCGAGGCTGTCGAGCACGCCCATCAGCGAGTTGAGATCGCGCCGGCCGCGCGACAGCAGGTAGCGCACCAGTCCCTCGTCGACCTTCATGCCGCGCAGCAGGGCGTGGCGCTTCAGCGCGGCTGACTTTTCGTCGTCGGACAGCGGCTTTACTTCATAGACCAGCGTTTGGCCGATGCGCGTGCGCAGGTCTTCGCGCAGCTTGAGCCGCGCCGGCGGCTCGTGGCCGGCCAGCAGGATCGCCAGGCCGGCCAGGCGGGCGGCGTTGAAGGTGCGGAACAGGGCGACTTGCGCCGCCTCGCCGAGCTCGTGTACGTCGTCGACAGCCAGCAGCATGCCGGGGGCGATGGCGATTTCCGCACCCGTTGCCTCGCCCGCGAGCAGCAGCGACGGCCGGCGCGCCGCGGCGATGGTGGCGGCCAGCAAGTGACTCTTGCCGCAGCCGGAGGCGCCCCAGAGATAGACCGCGTCGAAGCTGCCCCGGTCGGTCAAGCCGCGCAACCGGCTGATCAGCTCGGCGTTGGCGCCGGCGACGAAGTTGTCCAGCGTCGGCGGCTGTTCCATCTTCAGATCGAGCAGCAGCTGGCTCATGCCGTCGGCCCCCGGTAGAACCGGCTGGCGACATAGACGGCCTTCAGCTCGCGCAGGCCGACCAGCAGGGCCGCCGAGGCGGGCAGCGCCAGCAGGATGCCGAAGAAGCCGAACAGCTGGCCGAAGGCCATCAGGGCGAAGATCACCGCCAGCGGATGCAGGCCGATGCGTTCGCCGACCAGGAAGGGCGTGAGCAGAAAACTCTCCAGCAGCTGGCCGAAGCCGAAGACGACCAGCACGGCGACCACCAGGCCGATGCCCTGGAACTGCAACACGGCCACCAGCAGGGCGAGCGCGAGGCCGGTGGCGAACCCGACGTAGGGGACGAAGATCAGGCAGCCGGTCAGCAGGCCGATGGCCGCGGCCGAGGGCAGCCTGGCCATCCAGAGCGCGACGCCGTAGTACAGCGCCAGCACCGCCATTACCATGATCTGTCCGCGCAGGAACTGGGCCAGCACGCTGTCGACATCGCGCAGGATGGTGGTGGCCTTGGCGTGCCAGGGACGCGGGATGGCGTTGTCGATGCGCGCGAGCAGCCATGGCCAATCGAGCAGCAGGTAAAACATGGCCACCGGCGTCAGGAGCAGGGTGACCAGCAGGCCGAAGACGGCGACGCCACCGATTTTCAGCGATGCGAACAGGTGCTGGACGACGGTTTGCAGGCTATCCATGTTGTCGGTCACCAGCTTCCTCAGTGTTGCCGGATCGAAGCGGAGCTTGATGCCGAAATTGCCGCGCAGCCACGGAGCGAGCTTTTCGTTGGCCAGCGCGACCGCGTCGGGCAGGCGGACGGCCAGGATGCCGGCTTCCTCGACGATCAGCGGCACGATGATCAGCACCAGGCCGATCAGCAGCGCCAGCATCAGCAGCAGCACGACGATCACGGCGATCAGGCGCGGCGGGCCGAGGCCTTGCAGCCGGTCGACCAGCGGATTGCAGGCGTAGGCGAGGATGCCGGCCAGCAGGAAGGGCGTCAGGATGGGCCCGAGCAGGTACAGCAGCCAGAGCGCGAGCAGGCCGAGGCCGATCCAGAAGGCGGTTTGCAGGCGGTGGTCGGAGATCATTTACTGTAAAATCGGGGCCTTACGGCATTTCAGGACACATCGGGCCGGAAATGCGCAACTTTATCCGTGCCGTCCAAGGAACGCCAGAGGAACTCGCCGTGAGCACTTCGCTGACCTATCGTGATGCCGGCGTCGACATCGATGCCGGCGACAGCCTCGTCGAACGCATCAAGCCCGCCGCCCGGCGCACCATGCGCCCCGAAGTGCTCGCCGGCATCGGCGGCTTCGGCGCCCTGTTCGAAATATCGAAGAAGTATCGCGAACCCGTGCTGGTCTCCGGCACCGATGGCGTCGGCACCAAGTTGAAACTCGCCTTCGAACTGAACAAGCACGACACCATCGGCCAGGACCTGGTCGCCATGAGTGTCAACGACATCCTGGTGCAGGGCGCCGAGCCGCTGTTCTTCCTTGATTACTTCGCCTGCGGCAAGCTCGACGTCGACACCGCCGCGCAGGTGGTCGAAGGCATCGCCCGCGGCTGCGAACTAGCCGGCTGCGCGCTGATCGGCGGCGAAACCGCCGAAATGCCCGGCATGTACCCACCCGGCGAATACGACCTCGCCGGCTTCGCGGTCGGCGCGGTCGAGAAGTCCGCGATCATCGACGGCAAGACCATCAAGCCCGGCGACATCGTCCTCGGCCTCGGTTCCAGCGGCGCGCACTCCAATGGCTACTCGCTGATCCGCCGCATCATCGAGCGCGCCAGGCCGGACATGCGGGCCGATTTCCACGGTCGGACCTTCGCCGAGGCCGTGCTGGCGCCCACGCGCATCTACGTCAAGCCGGTTCTGGCGCTGATGCAGGCGCTGCCGGTGAAGGGCCTCGCCCACATCACCGGCGGCGGCCTGGTGGACAACGTGCCGCGCATCCTGCAGCCAGGACTCAAGGCCGTGCTGGAAAAGGACTCATGGGTTCTGCCGCCGCTGTTCCGGTGGCTCCAGAAAGAAGGCAACGTCGCCGACGTCGAAATGCATCGCGTCTTCAATTGCGGCATCGGCATGGCGATCGTGCTCGCGGCCGAGCACGAAAAACCCGCCGCCGAACTGCTCTCCGCCGCCGGCGAGCACGTCTTCCGCATCGGCCGCATCGAGACCTGCGCGCCCGGCGAGGCGCAGACAATCGTCGTCTAGAACGCGCGGCGCGGTTGACTCCAAAGTCAGCCGTCGCGGCGCGCCACCGCCAAGCCGCTCAAATCGCCTCGACTTTCAGTTTCATTCGTTTGGCGTTACTTGCCATGATGCCATCGAGCGTGGCAATGGAGTTGGCGCCGGCTTCGAGCGCAACGGCGAGATGCAGCGCGTCGGCAGCCCGCACGCCATGACGGTGTTGTCTGGCCAGGTGCGCCGCTTCACGGAATGCCGCTCGGCTGACGGGAATCACGCGCAAGCCGCCGGCGGCCAGTAGATCGAGTTCCTTGTACACCAGCTTCGCGGTGGCATCTGTCAGCTCGCCACGCCTGACCTTGATGGCGATGGCGCTGGCGAACTCCGATAGCAGCCAGTCGCTGCCGACCGGGACTTCCTCCAGTCGAGCGTACCACGCCTTCGCATCCGCGGTGCGCGGCTCCGGTACCAGCAATGGGACGACAACGCTGGTATCGAGGTAGATCATCAGTAACGGTCTTCCGCGCGCATTGTCTCGACCGTCGTGGTCGTCATCGGCATGCGGGCGTGCAGTTTGCCCAGGCGTGCCAGGAATGCCGCCTTGTCGAACGCCTGCGCAGGCGTCAGCTTGATCTCGCCGACCGGCGTTACCTCGGCCTCGACCGTGTCACCCTCGCGCAACCCGACTGCGCGCGTGCATTCGACCGGCAGTCGCACGGCCAGGCTGTTGCCCCACTTCGCCAGTTGCAGTCTCACTATATTCTCCAGTTCGTATCTACGTGTAGAAACAGTCTATCAGGGCCGGAGAGAAAAGTCAGCCGTGGTGGTACGCCGCTCAAGCGGCAGTCAGGAATTCCGCGACCCGCTTTAGCGCTTGCTCGGTCGTCGAGGAATCTAGCGGGTCTGCATCGACGACATGATCGCCTGCGCCGAGCGGGCGATTTCCTACACCGAAGAAATGGATCGGACGCGGTTCGTTGCCACGCGCAATCGTCTCATCCACGGTTACCTGGGCATCGCAACGATACCCTCTGGAAGACGACGCCAGATCGGCAACTGGACCTGTCTCCAGGGAGCGGTGATCAGCGTGGGTCGACGCTGCATGGACTTGAGGCGCGGGCGACCGCGGAATCGGTGGCAAGCCTTCAATACTGACCGAACAGTACCTCACGCGCCTCGTCGGCCGCCTCCCGCATATGCCTGACCCCGGCGTATAGCTCGAACAACGATACCCGCGCGGTCGGCGCGTGGCATGCGATGGCGGCCACGACACGCCCGTCCTCGTTGCGCACGGGCACGGCCACGGCAATCATGCCGCCGACGAACTCCTCGTTGTCGACACCGATGCCACGCTTGGCGATTTCGTCGAGTTCGCGTTCCAGTTGGACGGGGTCGGTGATGGTGCGCGGCGAGTGGCGGTTCAGCGCAAGCTGGGCCAGGACATGCCGCCGCTCGGCAAGGGGCATGGACGCCAGGAACAGCTTGCCGCTCGCCGTGCAGTGCATGGGAACCCAAGTGCCGGGGTCGAGATGCATGCGCAGCAGTTGCGTTGTTTCGATGCGCTCGATGTAGAGCACCCGACCGGCGTCCTGCACCGTCAGGTTGCATGTTTCGCCGAGCTTGCCGACCAGCTTGCGCAGCACGCCGCGACAATCGCGGCGCACGTTGGTGCCTTGCAGAATTTGCAGGCTCAGTTCCACCGAGCGGCTTCCGGCAACGTAGCCGCGCTGTGCGGGCACCTGTAGGACGTAGCCATTGGCTTCCATCGAATCGAGCAGCCGCATCAGCGTACTCTTCGGCACGCTCATCAAGCCGGCGAGCTGCCCGAGCGTCAGCGGCTGCGACGCCGTGGCGAGATGCTGGAGCAGCCGCAACGGCCGCAGCCGGCGAACGTCGTCCGCGGAAGCGCCGCGCGGCGGGTCCTCGCGGTCGGCCAGCGAGCTGGAAACGCGTGTTGCAGTGCGATTTTGGTGCTCGGTCGGTCGATTTTGTTTCATTCCCTGGCCCCGATGAAGATTCCGCTTGGCGCGCCAGCAAGCGCCCGTGGATAGTCTCGCCTCAACATATCAGACCGATCGATTCGTGTATATCCGAGATCGGGCGCGAGCCGACAGGCCTCGCTGCACGGGGGGTGCCAATGGAGCTTGAAGTCGATTACATCGTCATCGGAGCGGGCTCGGCGGGCTGTGTGCTGGCCAACCGGCTGTCCGCCGACCCAAGGAAACGTGTTCTGCTGCTGGAGGCCGGCGGCCCCGACCGGAATCCGTGGATCCACATCCCGGTCGGCTACTTCAAGACCATGCATGACCCCAAGTACGACTGGTGCTACCTCACCGAGCCCGATCCCGGCATCGCCAACCGGCAGCTTCAGTGGCCGCGCGGCAAGGTACTCGGCGGCTCCAGCTCGCTTAACGGTCTGCTCTACATTCGCGGCCAGCGCGAAGACTACGACCACTGGCGCGACCTCGGCAACCGCGGCTGGGGTTACGACGACGTTCTGCCCTACTTCAAGAAATCCGAGGACCAGCAGCGGGGGGCGAGCGAGTTCCACGGCACCGGCGGCCCGCAGAAAGTGTCCGACCTGCGCCTGCGCCGGCCGATCGCCGATTTGTTCATGGCGGCGGCGCGGGAGATCGGCATTCCCTTCAACGAGGACGCCAACGGCGCCGTTCAGGAAGGCGTCAGCTATTTCCAGCAAACGGCCCACAACGGCTTGCGCTGGAGCACGGCCAAGGGTTTCCTGGATCCCGTCCGGCACCGCGACAACCTGATCATCCGCACACGGGCACAGACGACTCGGCTGCTGTTCGATGACCGGCGCGTCGTCGGCGTCGAATTCATGCAGGGCGGCCTGCCGCGCACGGCGCGTGCGCGCGCCGAAGTGATTCTCGCCGCCGGCGCCATCGGTTCACCGCAGCTTCTGCAATGCTCGGGCGTCGGTCCGGGTGCGTTGCTCAATCGGGCTGGCGTGCCGGTTCGCCACGATCTGCCCGGCGTCGGCGCCAACCTGCAGGACCATCTCCAGGTGCGGCTGGTCTTCAAGACCCGGCTGAAGACGCTCAACGACGAGGTGAACAACCCGCTCAACAAGCTCTGGATCGGGCTCCAGTACATGCTGTCGCGCACCGGCCCGCTCACTCTGGCCGCCAGTCAGGTGGCGATCTTCACGCGTTCTGGGCCGGATGCGACGCGACCCGACATTCAGTTCCACATGCAGCCGTTGAGCGCCGACAAGCCCGGTGAGGGGCCGCATCGCTTCTCCGCCTTCACTTCCTCGGTGTGCCAACTGCGGCCTTACAGCCGCGGACGCATCGAAATCCGCTCGCCCGACCCGCTGGTGCATCCGGCCATCCATCCCAACTATCTGTCGGACGAGCGTGACTACCCGGTGATAGTCGGCGGCATCAAGGTGGCGCGGCGCATTGCCCAGGCGCCGTCGCTGGCGCCGCACATCATTGCCGAGTTCGTGCCTGGAGCCCATTACCAGAGCGACGCCGAGCTGCTGGAGGCCGCGCGGCACCATAGCCAGACGATCTATCACCCGACCAGCACCTGCAAGATGGGGCACGATGCCGACGCCGTGGTGGACGACCGCCTGCGCGTGCACGGCATTGGAGGCCTGCGCGTGGTCGATGCCTCGATCATGCCCGAGATCGTCTCGGGCAACACCAATGCGCCAACGATCATGATCGCGGAAAAGGCCGCCGACATGATCATCGAGGACGTCCGCTGAAATGTCCGCCACCAGCTTGGCCCGGCCCGCGCTCCGCCCAGCGCACCGCCGGCCTCCCGGCGGCAACCGGGCGCAGGCGCCGTGACGGCAACTGCCCGCGCCCTGCCATTCATTACACCAGAACCATTGAGGAGGAAACATGACAAACGACAAGACCATACGCCGCGTCATCGCGGCCAGCCTGATTGGCGCCACGATCGAGTGGTACGACTTCTTTCTGTATGGAGTCGTCGCCGGCATCGTGTTCAACAAGCTATATTTTCCGGTCAGTGATCCGCTGGTGGCGACCTTGCTCGCCTACGCCACGTTCGCGGTCGGCTTCGTCACGCGGCCGTTGGGCGGCCTGATCTTCGGCCATTTCGGCGACAAGATCGGCCGCAAGAGCATTCTCGTGCTGACGCTCGTGATCATGGGCATCGCCACCTTCCTGATTGGACTGGTGCCGACCTATGAACAGATCGGCATCTGGGCGCCGATCCTGCTGCTGGTGCTGCGTATGGCGCAAGGCATCGGCCTCGGCGGCGAATGGGGTGGCGCCGTGCTGATGGCCTACGAGTATGCCCCCAAGGGCCAGCGCGGCCTCATGGCCAGCCTGCCGCAGATCGGTCTGGCCATCGGCCTGTGTCTGGCCTCCGGCGTGGTCGGCCTGCTGTCGTCGACGCTGACCGATCAGCAGTTCCTGGCCTGGGGCTGGCGCATCGGCTTCCTGCTCAGCGCGACACTGGTCTTCGTCGGCGTGTACATCCGCCTGAACGTGATGGAAACGCCAGAGTTCACGGCCGTGAAAGCCGAGCACAAGGAAGTGCAGGTTCCCTTCACCGAGATGCTGCGCAAGTATCCCAAGAACGTGCTTGCCGGCATGGGCGCCCGCTACATCGACGGCGTGTTCTTCAACATCTTCGGTGTCTTCTCGATCGGCTATCTGACGACGACGCTCAAGATCAGCCGCACCGACGCCTTGCTGGGGGTGATGGTCGCCGCTCTCGTGATGTGCTTCTTCATTCCCTTCTTCGGCTGGCTCTCCGACCGTGTCGGCCGTTCGCGGGTGTACATCTGGGGATCGTTGATCACGGGGCTTTCCGCATTCCCGGCCTTCGCCATGATGATGTCGAGCGGCGGCAACATCACGACCATCTGGCTGGCCATCGTTATTCCGTTCGGCATCTTCTACGCCGCGGTCTACGGGCCGGAGGCCGCGCTGTTCGCCGAGTTGTTCGACACGCGGGTCCGCTACACCGGCATCTCGTTCGTCTATCAGTTCTCCGGCATCTTCGCCAGCGGCATCACGCCGATGATCGCCACCGCGCTGCTGAAGAGCGCCGACGGCCAGCCCTGGACGATCTGCGCCTACGTCGTCTTCGCCGCCGTCGTCAGCGCCATCTCCGCCTGGTGGATCGGCGCCAACGCCAATCGCCATGTGGAAACCGTGCAGAGCGAATTGGCAACAGCGAGAACCTGACCGACACGGAAGGGTTTGCCGCGGGCTCCAAGGCGCCCGGACGTGCCACCACGAAAGTCAGCCGTGGTGGTACGCCGCTGTTGGGGGCGGCGGTTTGGTCCGCCTTGCCCGATCTGCCGGAAGGTCTGTCGCGCGGCTCAGGGAATCGCGGCCGTCTTGTTCCGGCGAATCCTCTTGAGCAGCATCGGCGACATCGCCCAGAGCACGAAGGCCAGCGCGCCGCCCAGGATGGTGGCGCTGATCGGCCGCTCGACGAAGATCCAGACGTTGTTGTCGTAATTGGCGAGCGACGTCAGGAAATAGCGTTCGGCAAGCGGGCCGAGGATGACGCCGAGCACCAGTGGCGCGGCGGGGAAGTTGTAGCGCTTCATGGCGAAGCCGATCACGCCGAAGACCATGCAGACATAGACATCGAAGATGTTGTTGCGCACGCCGTAGGCCCCCAGGACGCTGAGCACGACAATGAAGCCGCTCAGGATGGCGGGCGGCACCTTCATGAAGTGCGAGAAGCCGCGCGCGATGATGACGCCGGCCACGATCATGAAGATGTTGGCGAGCAGCATGCTGGAGAAGATCGCATAGACGAGGTCGGGCTGGGTCGAAAACAGCATCGGTCCCGGCGTGATGCCCTTGAGCACCAGCGCGGCCAGCATGATCGCGGTGGCGGCGCTGCCAGGAATGCCGAGCGTCAGCAACGGGATCATCGCCGCGCCGGTGGTGGCGTTCTTGGCTGCCTCGGGCGCCGTTAGTCCCTCGGGAACTCCGGTGCCGAATTCCGCGCCCCGGGGCGATGCCTGCTTCTCGACGCCGTAGGCGATCACGGCGCCGACGGTGGCGCCGGCGCCGGGAATCATGCCGATCAGGCTGCCGATGGCGGTGCCGCGCACGACCGAACCGCGCAGGGCCCAGTATTCGGTGAAGCGGGGGCGTTCGAAACGGATATGCTCCTTCACCTTCATGGCACCATCGGACGCAGCGAGCATCTCGACCACCTCGCCGAGCGCAAACAGCCCGATCATGACCACAACGAAGTTGATGCCGCTCTGCGCCTCGGCAATGCCGAAGGTCAGCCGCGGCACGCCGTAGAGCGGATCGATGCCGACACTGCCGATGACCATGCCGAGAAATAGCGAGAGGAAGCTGATCCAAGGCGCCGACTTGGCGACGGCGATGATGCTGACCAGACCGAGGAAGGTGGCCGCGAAGAATTCCGGTTGGTCGAACTTGAGCGCGAACTTGGCGAACGGCGGCGCCGCGAAGGTCAGCAGCAGGGCGCTGGCGATGCCGCCGGTCGCCGAGGCGGCGATGGCGATGGTCAGGGCCTTGCCCGACTTGCCCTGTCGAGTCATCGGATAGCCGTCCCAGCAGGCGGGCAGCGAGGCCGGCGTGCCGGGGATATTGATGAGGATCGACGAGATGGAGCCACCGAAAACGCCGCCCGCGTAGATTCCGCCGAGGAAGGCCATCGAGGCGACCGGCGACATCATGTAGGTGAAAGGTAGCGCCATGGCCATGGCGTTGACGAAAGAAATGCCGGGCAGCGCGCCAGCGACCACACCCACCGTCAACCCGATGATCATGATCAGGAAATGGTAGGGAGCGAGTGCCGAAGACATGCCGCCGGCAAGCAGGGAAAGGGTTTCCAAGGCCTGGACTCCTAGTAGATGCCCAGCAGGCGGAAGAGCGCGATGGTGAACTCGCCGAAAACCCCGGTGCCCCGGTCGAGCGGCATCAGCGCCCCCTTGACGAACACGAAAAGCAGCACGCCGGTGCCGATCAACGTGACGCTGAGCAGCTTAACAGGCCGTCGGATGCCGCCGATCAGGAACCAGAGCAGCAGGAAAATCACGGTGGCGAGGGTGAAACCGAGCCAGGGAATCACGAAGGCGTAGGCGAGGGCGAGACCGAGTCCCAGCGCGATCGGCAACAGGGGGAGCGCCGCCGATTCCGCTTCGAAGCCGACGTCGCCGAACTCCATGGCTTCCTCGGCGGCGCTGGGCGCCTGGACGAAGTGAAAGGCTTTCCAGCCTTCCTCGATCGCCCAGCCGATGGCGCACAGACCGGCGCCGGAGAGCATCAGGCGCGGCCAGGTCATGGGCGTGGCCAAGCCGCGGGCCATGCTCTCGACCATCTGTGGATCATCCACGATGAGGCGTCCCAGGACGATTGTGCCGATGCCGATCAGCTCGGCGATTACCGCCCGAATCCAGTGTCTTTGGTGAAAGACCATCGTCTACTTCCTCCTCGCCGCGGCGTCCGGGATCGTGCCCTACTTCTTCATGCTCTTCAGATAGTTCTGCGTGTTGGCATAGAAGGCCTTGACGTACGCCTGCGCCTCGGTCGGCGAGTACTTCCGGGCCACGCAGGTGTAGGTCTCGGCGCAGAACTTCTTCCACTCGGCGGTATCCAGTACGCTATTGATTGCCGCGGCCAGCGCGTCGACGCGATCCTTGGGTGTCTTGGCGGGCACGGTGATCGTCCGGAAATTGGGCAGATCGCTGATGTTGAATCCCAGTTCCTTGGAGGTGGGCACTTCGGGGAAGGAGGCGTGCTTCTCGTCGTCGAACACGACCAGCGGGCGCAACTGCTTACCGGCCAGGAATTGCGCCACGTCGCCGGGTTCCTCATAGATGGCGTCGGTATGGTTTCCCAGCGGCGAGGCATAGCGTTCAGCCGGCTTGGCGAAGGGAACGTTGGTCATCTTGTAACCCTGCGAGGCGAGGTACATCAACGTGATGTCGTCCTGGGTGCCGTAGCCGGAGGTCGCCACCTTGATGGCGCCGGGATTGGCCTTGGCGTGCGCCAACAGATCCTTGATGGTCTTGAAGGGGCTGTCCTGAGCCACGAACAGCATCGACGGCGAGTTCTGCGTGATGGCGACGACCGTAAAGTCGTCCGGCTTGGCGGTGCCCAGCCCCGCCGCCCAGGACGATACGCTGAGGGCAATCAGGGTGGCGACGGTGTAGCCATCGGCCGGATTGGTCAGCAACTTGGTCATGCCGGCATTGCCCGAGGCGCCGGCGATGTTGGAAACCGGCAGCGGCACCTTCAGCACCGGCTCCAACAATTGCGACATCTTTCGGCCCATGGCGTCGGCCCCGCCGCCGGGCCCGAAAGTGACGATGATTTCGATCGGGCGTGACGGATATTTCTCCTGGGCGACGACGGTCCCGGAAGCGAACAGGCTTCCTGCGGCCAGTGTGCCGATGACGCTTCGCGCGAAGATTTTCGAGATGGTGTTCATGCGTGTCTTCCTCCTGGTTGTGGTTATTGCTGCCTGTGTTGCCTTGCTATTGCGCCGCGGCTAGACCGGCGCGACGAGTTCGAGCAGCTTGAGTCGCTGCACCTTGCCCGAAGGCCCCTTGGGCAGTTCGTCGACGAAGCAGAACCGCTTGGGCGTCTTGTAGGGACCGAGGGCATCGGTGCAATATTCGCGCAGCTCCACCTCGGTGCAGTGCCTGTCGGGCTTCAGCACCACGCAGGCGAGAATCTCCTGCCCGTAATTGTCGTCCGGGATGCCCACGGCGGCCGCCTCCAGCAGCGCCGGATGCTTGAGCAGGGCTTCGTCGATCTCGCGCGGCGCGATGTTCTCGCCGCCCTTGATGATGAGTTCCTTGAGGCGGCCGGTCACGAACACGAAGCCGTCCTTGTCCAGGTGGCCGAGATCACCCGTGTGCAGCCAGCCGTCGGCTGTGAGCGTGCGCGCGGTCTCTTCCGGATTCTTGTAGTAACAGGCCATGACATTGTCGCCGCGGATCATGATCTCGCCGGTCTGTCCGGCCGGCAATACTTGGCCATCGGCATCGACGATGCGCGCCGAATTGCCGAAAGCCTGGCCAGGACTGCCGATCTTGCGCCGCGTCGGATCGAGCGGATTGCTGAAGCAGGGCGCCGCCGTTTCCGTCAGCCCCATCGTCTCGATGATGCCGACGCCGAACTTCTCCTCGAAAGCGCGGTGATGCGCCGGCGCCAGCGGCGCGGAAGCGGAACGGCAGAAGCGCAGCGCCGAAATGTCGAGCCCCTTTTCCTGCGGCGTGGGGCCGTTGAGCAGATAGGCGATGATGGTGGGTACGACGTTGATCCAGGTGCAGCGGTGGGCCGCCACGGTTTCCCAGAACGTCGAGGCGCTGAAGCGCTGCGGCATGACCAGGCTGCCGCCGTGCACCAGCGGCGCGGTCGCCGTGACGATCTGCGCGTTGATGTGATAGAGCGGCAGCGCCGCCATGACCCGGTCGGCGTCGGTGAGCGAGTGAACGGCGGTAACGTATTCGCCGCCGGCGATCACCGCGCGATTGGCGAGCAGCACACCCTTGGGCTTGCCCGTCGTGCCCGAGGTGTACATCAGCAGCGCGTCGTCGTCCGGAGTTACTGGCACCAGCTCGCTGTCGGATTCCGGGCCTTCGATGAATTCCTCGATGTCGGGATGGCAGACCACCATGTCGACCGGACGGTCGACCATGGCCATCGCCTCCGCGAAGCGGGCCTGCTGATCGGGAGAAACGAATGCCAGCCTGGCGTCGCAGTGGTCCAGCACGTAGGCGAGCTGGCTCGGCTGCGCCAGCAGGTTGACCGGCGTGACGCAATAGCCGCCGTACATGATGCCCACGAAGAGGCGGCAGGTCTGGAAACCGTTGGGCATCAGCAGGGCAACCTTGTCGCCCGGCCGGAGACCGTGGGCACGCAGACTGGCGGACAGGCGGCGGCTGGCGCCTTGCAGTTCGCGGAAAGTCATCGTGCGCCCGGTCTCGGGCGCGATCAGATAGGTGGCGTCGGGCCGCTCGGCGGCCTGGCGATCGACGTGGTCGCGAATGGTGCGTCGCATGTCCTGGCTGCCTCCGCGCTCAGGCGCCGTACCGTTGCAGGAAGTCGCCGAAAATATCCTCCACGCTCGGCATGCGCGGGGGGATCTTTCGGGCGATCCTGGTGATGTTCATGTAGTGGCGGTAATTCATGTTGTCCGAGAAGTTGTTCTTGCCCCAGGTGCCGCAGCCCATCGAAAGCGAGAAGGGAAGTCCGTTGTCGAAGCTGCCGCCGGTCGCGAAGCAGTGCGCCTGGTTCACGATGACGCGGCAGACCGGCAGTTCCATGCCGAGCCGGAGCACGTGTGCGTCGTTCGTGGTATGGACGCTCACCGAATGGCCCGCGCCCTGATGGGCGTAGATGTCGGCAACGCGGCGGCACGCGGCATCGAAGTCGGCGGCGCCATAGACCGTCAGCACCGGCGACAGCTTTTCGCCGGAGAACGGAAAGTTGGGCCCCGTGCCAGTCTCCTCGACCATCAGGAAGCGCGCCGCCTGGAAGCGCGGGCCATCCAGCCCGGCGAGTGCGGCGATGCGGTCGGCGCCTTGCGCGGTGACGGCGGCCGACAGCTTGCCATCCGGCCACATCGTCGCCTGCAGACGCGCCTTCTCGTCGGCGGTAAGCATGACGCCGCCGGCGCGTTTCAGGGCGGCGATCGCCTGTTGACGGACGCCGTCGAGGATGACGACGCTGTTCTCGGAAGAGCAGCTGGTGGCGTTGTCGAAGGTCTTGGAAGCGGCGACGTTTTCCGCGGCCTCGTCGAGATTGGCACTGTCGTCGATGATCGAGGCGACATTGCCCGCACCGACCCCGAAGGCCGGCGTGCCACAGGTGTAGGCCGCCCGGATGTTGCTCTGCGAGCCGGTGGCGACCACCAGGTCGGCCTGACGCATCAGTTCGGCGGTCGATTCCTTCGTGACCGGCGCCGGCAGATGCTGGACCAGGTCCGGTGGCAGGCCGAGCCTCACCAGCCTGTCGCGCACATAGCCGACAAGGGTCTCGCAGGTGCTCAGGCCCTTGGGCGAGGGCGCGACGATCACCGCGTTGCGGCACTTGAGCGCGTTGATGATCTTGTTGGCCGGCGTCGCCGCCGGGTTGGTCGAGGGCGTGATGGCGACGACGACCCCGACCGGACGGGCGATTTCGATGATGCCGCGCTCGGGATATTCGGCGATGATCCCGACCGTCTTGACGCCTTGTAGGTCACGCAGCAACCCGAGCGTCTTGCGATGGTTCTTGATGACCTTGTCCTCGACGTTGCCAAGGCCGGTGTCGCGCACCGCCATTTCGGCCAGCAGCCGGTTGCGGCCTGGTTCCATGATCGCCCAGCCGGCAGCGAGCACGGCATCGTCGACGACGTGCTGAGGCAGCTGCTCGTAGACGCGCTGGGCCGCCCGCCCCCTGGCCACGATCGCCCGGATCGTCGACACGAGTTCCGTGTCGTTCGTCGATTGCGTTCTTTTTTGAGGCATGGTTCTTCTTCCCGGAATGAATGGGTTGTTCGGCCGTCAGGCGGTTGTTGCCACCGGCAACTCACAGTGTCGCGTCGGATCGATAAACAGCGAACAGACGACACCCAGTGCCCGCAATCCCGCCGTGATCATGAACGGCAACGCACCCTGAAAAATCGCTTCATCGTCTCCTCCTGTTCAGATTCGGGTCTTGTTCTGGTGTCGCATCGAATCCGGCTATGGCGCGACGGGTCCGCGTGCTGGCAAGATTTCCGCCGGTCTTGCGGCATCCGCCACCCCCGACTGGTCACCGATGCGCAACCACATTTAATGGCGTTTGCCTGTTCGCGTTGTCCCGATTTCTTTGCTTAAATGTGCATACGTCGCATCCTTGTTTATTTTTTGTCCCGTTTTCTGATGATTGGAATGCACATGGAGAGCAATCAGGCCAACTCCGCCGCCTTGCGCGCATTTCGAATCCTGGAGTTGATCGCCGAATCCGAAACGCCGCCATCACTGGCGGACATCGTCGCCAGGATGGATCTGCCCAAGCAGACGGTGCACCGGCTGCTGCAACAGTTGCAGGACAGCTGGCTCGTGACGCGGACGCTGGGTGGCCGTCGCTACGAATGCTCGACGCGGACGAACCGCTTCGCGCAGAACGTCATGATGCACTCGGCGCTGGCAGCCGAGCGCCACGCCATCCTGCGCGAACTGGTGGAGGAAATCGGCGAGACGTGCAACCTGACGATGCTCAACGGCACGGACATCGTTTACCTCGATCGGGTCGAGACGCAGTGGCCCCTGCGCGTGCATCTCCAGTCGGGCTCCAAGGTGCCCCTGCACTGCACCGCCAGCGGCAAGCTGCTGCTCGGCATGCTGCCGAAGCAGCGACGCGACAGGCTGCTGGCAAGGCTGCCGTTGCGGGCGGTTTCCCCGAACACCATATCCGATCGCGCCGCGCTGAAACGGGAGATCGAGGAATGCCGCCGTCAGAAGCTGGCCATCAACAATCAGGAGAATTTCATCGGCATCGTCGCTGTCGCCGTGCCGGTGATGCTGGACCGGAATCGCGCCTGTGCCGCCATTGCCGCACAGGCGCCGGTGGTGCGGATGTCGTTGGAGGAGCTGTGCTCCCATGTTCCCGTCATGCGTCGGGCGGCAAGCGCCATGGCCGACACGTTCCTGAAAGGCTGAGTCGCCCCGGGCCGGAGCCTGACCCGATCACGCGGGCGAGCTCGGCGAACAGCGCGTGGTCGATGCCCTCGGCAAAGTCAGCCGCGGCGGCACGCCGGTAATAGGGCCGCAGGTCCAGCCCGACACCGAGGCCAAGGATCTCGACGCCGCCGGCGCGGCCGCGGCGCGCCACCACCTGCTTGAGATGATTGTCGAGGTAGTCGTCGTCATTGGCCTGGCCCGTGGCGGTGTCCATCGGGCAGCCGTCGGAGATCACCAGCAGGAGGCGGCGCTCCGCCTCGCGCGCCAGCAGCCGGTCGCACGCCCAGTCCACCGCCTCGCCGTCGACACCCTCGCGATAGAGGTTCAGCTTGAGCAGCGCGGCGATGCCGGGGCGCGCCTGCCGCCAGGTTTCGTCGGCGTGCTTGAAGACCAGATGGTTGAGTTCGTTCAGGCGGCCGGGATGTTCGGGCTTGCCCGCGCGCAGCCAGTCCCGCCGGGCACGGCCGCCGTTCAAGCCGCCGGTGGTGAAGCCGAGCACTTCGGTGTCGACGCCGAGCAGGTCGAGCGCGCGCATCAGCGTGTCGGCGAACAGCGCCACCGGTTCGGCATAGCCCTTCATCGAGCCCGAGCAGTCGATCAGCAGCGTCAGCGCGCTGGCGGCGACCGGGTGATGGCGCTCGCGCCGGAACAGCCGGTGCTGCGCGGGCGAGGCGACCAGTTGCGACAGGCGGCGGGCGTCGATGCGGCCCTCCTCCTCGCCGAAGGTCCAGTCGTCGCGGCGCGGCCAGGTCAGCAGCGGCGCCAGCAGGCGCGCGATGCGCCGCGGGCTGAGGCGCGCCTCGGCGGCGCGCGCGTCGAGCCGTTCGCGGAACTCGCGCAACTGGGCGCGGCGCACCAGGCCGGCGGCACCGAGAACGGCGTCGTAGCGCGTGGTGAAGACGGCGTAGCGCCGCCCCGCGGCGGCGAACTCGCGGCTCTCGCCGCTGGGCGCGACCGGCAGCGGCGCCTCGGTTTCGTCCTCGAAGTCGATCGGCAGCGCGAAGTTGCGGCGCGCTGCGCTGGCCGCGTCGCCCCGCTCGTCGTCGATCTCTTCGTCCTCGGCCTGAACGCGCTCGCGCACCAGCCGGGCAAGGTCGAGCGCGTGGAGCGCGAACCGGGCCTGGTCGTGCCGCCAGCGGCGCATGCCGGCGAGCGGCGGGCCGATGGCCGCGGCCAGGCCGGCGCGCGTCACTTCGATCAGGTCTTCGGTTTCGTGCGTCACGGGCAAGGCGTTCAGGCGCGACCGGGCGACCTGGATGACGGTGTAGAGCAGGATGCCGAGACTGCTCTCGGTCAATCCCGACTGATGAAAGGCCAGCGACCAGGCCTCGAAGCGGCGGCGCAGGTTCATGGCCATCCCCGGCATCTCGTCCGGCGCCAGGGTTTCCACGCGCAGCTGTTCGAGCAATTCATAGACCAGGCGCTCGATGGCGTCCTCGGGACGCAGACGCCGGCGCAGCTGGGGGTCGGAGTGGCGCAGCAGCAGTGCCATGCCGTCGGCGGCGGCGCGACGATCGGCCAGCGGCGCGGTTTCGGCGTCGAGGCGCAGGTGCGGCGCGTGGGTCGGCAGCGGCCGGTCGCCGCGATGGAACAAGCGGCCGTGCCAGCTCAGTTTGGCATCGCCGGTGAGCGCGCGCAGTGCCGCGGCGCAGAGTTCGCCAAGTCGTTGCGGCTGTTGCGCCGCCAGCGTCATTCCGGCGTCGCCGGCCGCAGCCAGGACTCTTCCAGTTCGGCGCCGAAGCAGCGCTGGTAATACTCGGCGACGATCGGCCGCTCGGCGTCGTCGCACTTGTTGAGGAAGGAGAGCCGGAAGGCGAGCGCGGGATCGCGGAAGATTTCGCAGTTCTCCGCCCAGGTGATGACCGTGCGCGGCGACATCAGGTTGGACAAGTCGCCCACCGCGAAGCCCTTGCGCGTGAGATTGGCCAGCGCGACCATGGCATCGATCAGTCTCCGGCCGTGCTCGTTGTCCTTGCCCGGCACGCGCGCCAGCACGATGGCGGCTTCCTCCGCCGGCGCCAGGTAATTGAGCGTGGCGACGATGTTCCAGCGGTCGATCTGGGCGTGGTTGAGCGCCTGCGTGCCGTGGTAGAGCCCGGACAGATTGCCCAGCCCGACGGTGTTCGCGGTGGCGAACAGCCGGAAGCAGGGATGCGGGCTGATGACCCGGTTCTGGTCGAGCAGGGTGAACTTGCCGTCACGTTCGAGAATGCGCTGGATGACGAACATCACGTCGGGCCGGCCGGCATCATATTCGTCGAAGACCAGGGCCACCGGCCGCTGAAGCGCCCAGGGCACGATGCCTTCCTGGAATTCGGTCACTTGCAGGCCGTCCTTGAGGACGATGGCGTCCTTGCCCACCAGTTCCAGGCGGCCGATGTGGCCGTCGAGGTTCACACGGATACAGGGCCAGTTGAGCCGCGCGGCCACTTGTTCGACGTGGGTCGACTTGCCCGTGCCGTGCATGCCCTGCACCATGACCCGCCGATTGCGCGTGAAGCCGGCGAGGATCGCCAGCGTCACCTCGGGATTGAAGCGGTAGGCGGTGTCGATTTCCGGCACGTGGTCGTCGCGCTCGGCAAAGGCGGGAGCCGCGAGGCCGGAGTCGATGCCGAAAACATCGCGAATCGAAACCAGGCGGTCGGGCCGCGCAGCGGCAAGGTCGCTCATGCGGAGTTCCTTGCCGCCGGCATGGCGCCGCTGTCGATGGCGGCGATGGCATCGGCGGCGCGGCGTAGTGCGGGCAGCAGCAGCGGCACCTTGTCGCGCGAGAGACGCAGCGCCGGCGCCTGGATGGCGATACCGGTGTTCGAGCGGCGGCCGGCGGGTGCCGGCACCAGCACGGCGAGGCAAAACAGCCCTGGCAGGAACTCCTCGTTGTCCATCGCGTAACCCTCGGCGCGCACGCTCTCGATCTCACCTTCGAGCAAGGCCAGGCTGGTGATCGTGCGGTCCGTGTAGCGGTCCAGCGGCACGTGCTCCAGCAGGCGCTGGCGCTGTGCCGGCGTCATCTGCGCCAGGAACAGCTTGCCGCTGGCCGAACAGTGGGCTGGCACGCGCGAACCGGGGTGCAGATAGAAGCGCAGCGGCGCCGGCGTTTCGACGCGGTCGAGATAGAGCACTTCGCTGCCCGAGAGCGCCGTCAGGTTGCAGCTTTCGCCGACTTCCTCGACCAACTGGCGCAGCACCGCATGGCGGGCGCCATGCACCGTGTTGTTGAGCAGCAGGTCCTCGGCCAGCCGACGCAGGCGAAGGCCGGTGCCGTAGTGACGGCCATCGGCTTCCCTTTGCAGCATGCCGGCGCTTTCCAGTTGTTGCAGCATGCGGTGGAGGGTGGGCTTGGGCAGTCCGGTTTCCTCCACCAAGCCCTGCAAAGTGAAGAAGTGATCCTTGCCGGCGATGACTTCGAGCAGGCCGAACAGGCGCAGGTTGGGGGTGTCGCCGTCGATGCGGGCAAGGTCCTGGAGTGGCATTCGGGTCGGTTTCATAGTCGGTACATCATAGGCAATTTTGAATTACGAGACAATTTGTTTTGGAAAACAAAATATTTCTTGACTTGCTTGATCGCGGCCGATAAATTGGTGCATGGTTTCGTTTTCCGGAACCTTTCATATCGAATTTACACAATTACTTCCTGAGAGGAGACCCAGAGATGAGCAAATCCGATACTCGCACGGTGCCGGAAGGTCCGACCCGCATGACGCCTTCCGAGGCCTTCGTCGAGACCATGGTCGCCAACGGCGTCACCGACATGTTCGGCATCATGGGCTCCGCCTTCATGGATGCCATGGACATCTTCGCCCCGGCCGGCATCCGGTTGATCCCGGTTGTCCACGAGCAGGGCGCGGGCCACATGGCCGATGGCTATTCGCGCGTCTCGGGCCGCCACGGCGTCGTCATCGGCCAGAACGGCCCCGGCATCAGCAACTGCGTCACCGCGATCGGTGCGGCTTTCTGGGCACACTCGCCGGTCGTCATCGTCACACCGGAGACCGGCACCATGAGCATGGGCCTTGGCGGCTTCCAGGAAGCCAACCAGCTGCCGATGTTCCAGGAGTTCACCAAGTACCAGGGCCACGTGACGCACCCCGCGCGCATGGCCGAGTACACCGGCCGCTGCTTCGACCGCGCACTGAGCGAGATGGGCCCGACCCAGCTCAACATTCCGCGCGACTACTTCTACGGTGACATCACCTGCGAGATCCCGAAGCCGCAGCGTCTCGAGCGCGGCGCCGGCGGCGAGCACAGCCTGAACGAGGCGGCCGAGTTGCTCGTGACGGCCAAGTTCCCGGTCATCATCTCCGGCGGCGGCGTCGTCATGGCCGACGCGGTCGAGGAATGCAAGGCGCTGGCCGAGCGCCTCGGCGCACCGGTGGTCAACAGCTATCTGCACAACGATTCCTTCCCGGCCAGCCACCCGCTGTGGTGCGGCCCGCTTGGCTACCAGGGCTCGAAGGCGGCGATGAAGCTGATCGCGCAGGCCGACGTCGTCGTCGCGCTCGGCTCGCGCCTCGGCCCCTTCGGCACGCTGCCGCAGCACGGCATGGACTACTGGCCGAAGCAGGCCAAGATCATCCAGATCGATGCCGACAACAAGATGCTCGGCCTGGTGAAGAAGATTTCGGTCGGCATTTGCGGCGACGCCAAGGCCGCCGCCGTCGCGCTGACTCAGCGCCTGGCCGGCCGCGCTCTCGCCTGCGACGCCACCAAGGTCGAGCGCGCCGCGCGCATCGCCGGCGAGAAGGCGGCGTGGGAGAAGGAGTTGAACGAGTGGACGCACGAGCGCGACCCGTTCAGCCTTGACATGATCGAGGAGAACGCGAACGAGAAGCCGTTCTCCGGCGGCGCGTACCTGCACCCGCGCCAGGTGCTGCGCGAGCTCGAGAAGGCCATGCCGGCCGACGTGATGGTCTCGACCGACATCGGCAACATCAACTCGGTGGCCAACAGCTACCTGCGCTTCGAGAAGCCGCGCAGCTTCTTCGCCGCGATGAGCTTTGGCAACTGCGGCTACGCCTTCCCGACCATCATCGGCGCCAAGGTGGCGGCGCCGCACCGGCCCGCCGTCTCCTACGCCGGCGACGGCGCCTGGGGCATGAGCCTGATGGAAACGATGACCTGCGTGCGCCACGATATCCCGGTCACCGCGGTCGTGTTCCACAACCGCCAGTGGGGCGCCGAGAAGAAAAACCAGGTTGATTTCTACAACCGCCGTTTCGTCGCCGGCGAGCTCGACAACCAAAGCTTCGCGGCGATCGCGAGAGCGATGGGCGCCGAGGGCATCGTCGTCGACAAGCTGGAGGACGTCGGCCCGGCGTTGAAGAAGGCCATCGACATGCAGATGAACCAGGGCAAGACCTGCATCATCGAGATCATGTGTACCCGCGAACTCGGCGACCCGTTCCGCCGCGATGCGCTGTCGAAGCCGGTCCGCTACCTGGAAAAGTACAAGGACTACGTCTGATCCCTGCTGGCGCATCTTGATCTCGCCCGACCACGCCACTTCGCGAGGCTAACAATGAGCAAGCATCCGCATCTCGACAGGATCATCACCGACGCGCTGGCCCTGCCGTCGCCGCGCGTCGCCGTCTGCCATCCCTGTAGCGCGACCTCGATCGAGGCGGCGGTCACGGCACAAACGATGGGGCTGATCCAGGCCATCATGATCGGGCCGCGCCAGCGGATCGAGGCGATCGCCGGCAAGGACAATATCGACCTGAAGGGCGTCGAGTTCGTCGAAACCGGCGACGATCCCATCGCCGCCGCCCAGAAGTCGGCGGAGCTGTGCCGCGAGGGCAGCGCCAATGTCATCATGAAGGGCAGTCTGCACACCGACGAGTTGCTCGGCACCGTGGTCAGCAAGGAGGGCGGGCTGCGCACCGCGCGGCGCATGAGTCACGTCTTCGTGTTCGACTTGCCTGAGCAGCCGCGCCTGTTGCTAATGGCGGACTGCGTCATCAACATCAATCCAGGCTTGATCGAAAAGCGCGACATCGTGCAAAGCGCCGTCGATGTGGCTCATGCATTGAACATCGAACGCCCCTATGTCGCGATTCTGTCCGCCGTCGAGATGATCAATCCCGCGATTCCGGGGACGATCGACGCGGCCGCCTTGTGCAAGATGGCCGAGCGCGGCCAGATCACCGGCGCGGTCGTCGACGGGCCGCTCGGCTACGACATCGCCATCTCAATCGAGGCCGCTCGCATCAAGGGCATCAATTGGCCCCACGCCGAACGGCCCGACATCCTGATCATGCCCAACCTGGAAGCCGGCAACATGCTGTACAAGCAGATGGTCTATGTCGCCAAGGCTGAATGCGCCGGCATCGTTCTCGGCACCAAGGTGCCCATCGTGGTCACCAGCCGCGCCGACTCGCCCAAGGCCCGGATCGCCTCTTGCGCATTGGCGATCATCCAGGCGAACGCCATGGAGCGAAACATCATCGCCGACTAGGCTTGCCGAGGCGTCATGAGTCCGGCCCGGGATTCATGACGCCAGCTCGACTCGCCGTAATCGGCCCGGAAATCGTCGTACGCAGCGATCAATCATGGGAGTGATTTCATGAACATCAAAATGATCGAAGTGAAGTTCGGCAATTGCGGGGGCAGCGCGCTGGCTCATCTGTACGGGCCGGCGCAGACCACCATGTTCGACCGACGTCCCTACATTGCCGTGCATCTTTCATTCACTCTCCATCGCCACCACCCTGACTCGGACTCCGCGTTTGCCCACCCGAACCTGGTGATCCTGCCCATGGCGGGCGAGATGCCGTTCCTGCGCATCGAATTTCTTCTGGATCCGCCCTTGTACTCGGACTGCGCGTTCAAATGGCCGGACGCAAAGGAAATCGGCAACGAGCTCACGCAGGCGATAGGCAAGATCGTCGCGGTGGCCGTGCAACTCTACGGGCCCGGCTATGGCCGCGAGGTCTATGCAAACTCGGTCGCTCTCTGATCTCGTCGCCAATGTATCTGCGTGTAAATACAATCCATCGCGGCGGGAGCGGAAAGTCAGCCGTGGTGGTACGCCGCTCAAGCGGCAGTCAGGAATTCCGCGACCCGCTTTAGCGCTTGCTCGGTCGCCGAGGAATCAAGCGAGTCGAGCGTGACGAGCTCCTTCATGGCGCGCAGCCAGGTGATCTGGCGCTTGGCGAACTGGCGGGTGGCGAAGATGCCGCGGTCGCGCAGTTCGTCGGCGGGGAGAGTGCCTTCGAGCATTTCCCACACCTGCCGGTAGCCGACGCAGCGCATCGAGGGCAGGCCGGCGTTCAGCGTGTACTGGGCGCGCAGCATTGCCACTTCCGCGACCAGCCCGTCGTGCAGCATGTCGTCGAAGCGCCGCGCGATGCGTTCGTGCAAGACCGCGCGGTCCGAGGGCAGCAAGGCCAGCGGCAGCAGCCGGTAGGGCAGCGGCTCGGCACGCTGCGCGGTGAAATGTTCGCCGAGGGGCCTGCCGGTGGCGCGGACGATTTCGAGCGCGCGCTGGATGCGCTGGGCGTCGGTGGGCGCGAGGCGGGCGGCGGTCTCGGCGTCGAGTTGCGCAAGCTCGGCATGCAGGGCGGGCCAGCCGTGCTTGGCGGCTTCGGCGTCGATGCGGGCGCGCATTACCGGGTCGGCGCCTGGCAGGTCGGCCAAGCCTTCGCGCAAGGCCTTGAAATAGAGCATGGTGCCGCCGACCAGCAGCGGCACGCGGCCGGCGGCGGCGATCGCCGCCATCGCCGCCAGCGCGTCGGTGCGGAAGCGCGCCGCCGAGTAGCTCTGCTCGGGCGAGATGAGGTCGATCAGCCGGTGCGGGTAGCGTGCCAGCGTCGCCGCATCGGGCTTGGCGGTGCCGATGGCCATGTCGCGGAACACCTGCGCCGAATCGACGCTGATGATGTCAACCGGAAAGCGGTCGGCGATCTCGAAGGCCAGCGCGGTCTTGCCGCTGGCGGTCGGGCCCATCAGCAATATGGCTTTCATCTTCCGCGCATGAACAGCGCGTCGATTTCGGCGAGGCTGACCTGCCGCCAGGTCGGCCGGCCGTGGTTGCACTGGTCGGCGCGGTCGGTGGCTTCCATTTCGCGCAGCAGCGCGTTCATCTCGGGCAGCGTCAGGGTGCGCTTGCCGCGCACGGCGCCGTGGCAGGCCATGGTGGCCAGCAGTTCGTTGCGCCGGGCCTCGACCACGCGGCTGGCGGAATGCTCGGCGAGTTCGGCGAGCAGGGCGCGCAGCAGCGCGCCGACATCGCCGCCGGCCAGCAGCGCCGGCACGGCGCGCAAAGTCAGTTGTCGCGGCCCGCCGACCGAGACTTCGAAGCCGAGTGCGGCGAGCGGCTCGGCCTGTTCTTCGGCGGTGGCGACGTCCTTCTCTTTCACCTCGATTACGGCCGGCACCAGCAGCGCCTGGGTCGGCGGCGGACCGGCTTCGATCTGGTTCTTGAGGCGTTCGTAGAGGATGCGTTCGTGAGCGGCGTGCTGATCGATCAGGATCAGGCCGGCTTCGTTCTGCGCCAGCACGTAGAGGCCGTGCAACTGCGCGATGGCGTAGCCGAGCGGCTGTGGCGCGGCCGGTTCGGCGTAGGCCTGTTTGGCGAAGTCGAGGTAGGCGTCGGTGGCGGTGCGCGACTCCTCGACCGAAAAAGACTGCTGACGCGGCGGAATCAACGATGGCGCGGCCGCGGGCGCTGCCGCCTGCGCCACCGGGTGCGCGAGCGCGCGCGTCAGCGCGTGGAAGACGAACTGATGCACACCGCGCGAATCGCGGAAACGCACCTCGGTCTTGGCCGGATGCACGTTAACGTCGACGGCGGCGGGGTCGAGCATCAGGAACAGCACGTAGGCCGGATGCCGCGCGCCGTGCAGGACGTCGGCGTAGGCTTCGCGCGAGGCGTGGGCGAGCAGCTTGTCGCGGACGAAGCGGCCGTTGACGTAGAAATACTGCTCGTCACGCGAGGCCCTGGAGTAGGCGGGGAGGGCGGCGAGACCCATGAGATGGAGCGGACCTGCTTGTACGTCGACGTTACGCGCGTGCCCGGGGAAGTCGTCGCCGAGCAGGTCGCCGACCCGCCGCGCAAAGTCAGTGGCGGCCAGACGCCGCTTGGTGGCGCGATTGTGCACGAGGCTGAAGGCAACATCGGGGCGCGCCAGCGCCATGCGCCGCAGCACTTCGTCGCAATGTGCGTATTCGGTTTGCTCGGATTTGAGGAACTTGCGCCGCGCCGGCGTGTTGAAGTAGAGGTCGGCGACTTCGACCACGGTGCCGTGTTCGAGCGCCGCCGGCTCCCGTGGTGAAAGGGGCGAAAGCGGCGTGGCGCCATGACTGACTTTCCAGGCGTGAGGATGCAGGGCGGTACGGCTGGTCAGCGTCACGCGCGCGACCGAGGCGACCGAGGCCAGCGCTTCGCCGCGGAAGCCGTAGCTGGCGACGCGCTCCAGATCGTCGAGCGTGGCGATCTTGCTGGTGGCATGGCGGGCGAGCGCCAGCGGCAGGTCGGCGGGTTCGATGCCGGCGCCGTCGTCGGCGACGCGGATCAGCCTGACGCCGCCTTCCTCCAGTTGCACGTCGATTTTCGTCGCGCCGGCGTCGAGGCTGTTCTCGACCAGTTCCTTGAGCACCGAGGCGGGCCGCTCGACGACTTCGCCGGCGGCGATCTGGCTGATCAGGAGGTCGGGAAGCGGATGGATGCGCGGCATCGCGGGATTATAGGAGGGCTCGGGTACACTACGCCGCTCATGGAAATCCTCGGCCAACTCGTCGACATCGTCCTGCATCTGGACAAGCACCTGGCGGCGCTGGTGGCCCAGCATGGCGTCTGGATCTACGCCATCCTGTTCGCCATCATCTTCTGCGAAACCGGCCTGGTGGTGACGCCCTTCCTGCCCGGCGATTCGCTGCTGTTCGTGGCCGGCGCGCTGGCCGCGACGGGAGGCATGGAGATTGGCGTGCTGATCGCCGTGCTGCTCTCGGCGGCGGTGATCGGCGATAACACCAACTACTGGATCGGCCGCTGGTTCGGCCGGAAGGTGCTGCACTGGGGCGAGGGCGCGCCGCGTTTCTTCAACCGTGACGCTTACGACAGGGCGCACGGCTTCTACGAGAAGTTCGGTCCGGCGACCATGACCATCGCCCGCTTCATCCCGCTGGTGCGCACTTTCGCGCCCTTCGTCGCCGGCGTGGCGCGCATGACCTATCCGCGTTACTTCGTTTTCGATCTGCTCGGTGGTGTCATCTGGGTGGTCTCGCTGACCTTGGCCGGTTACTGGTTCGGCAACCTGCCGGTGGTGAAGAACAACCTGATCCTGGTGATCCTGGCCATCATCGCCATCTCGGTGCTGCCCATCGTCGTCGGCGGGCTACGGCAGCGCCTGGCGCGCCGGAGCTGACCGTGCGTGTGCTGCTGCTGGGCTTGATCCTGCTGTTGTTGGGTGGCTGTGCCCACGATGGTCGACTGGCGCCCAGCCAACTGGTCAAGACCGACATCGACCGCGTGGCCGAGGCGCACCGGCGCGAGGCGTTCGCCAGCCTCAGGCTGCTGGCGGAAAAGCTTTATCGGCGCAATCCCGCCGAGTGGCGCCGTGGCGGCCAGCCGAGCATGGAGGCGGCGATGGCGCAACTGTTCGATCCGCAGCAGGCCTGGCGGCTGCCGCCGTTGGCCGGCAAGCGCGGCGTCGACGCCATTCTGGCGGCGCTGCATCCCGATTACCGGGGCGACCGCGTGATGGCGTTGGTCGGCGGCATGGGCGGCATGCTGCACGCGGCCTTCAACGAAAAGACCGAGTTCTTCCTGCTCGACGATCTCGACCCGCAAGTCCTCCACAACAGCGCCCGCAATCTCGAGATCGCCGCCTGGAAGCTGACCAACGCTCGCGACGCCGCCGGCTACCTGCTCCTGCTGTCCAACGAAATGCAGGCGCAGCACAACCTGAGCTTCGAGCGCGAGTTCGGCAAGCTGATCGGCAATCTCGACCTGTTATCGCGCCTGGTCGCCGACAAGGCCAATCGCACCGTCGTCAAGGTCATCCAGAGCATGGCCACGGCCGTTTTCCTTCCTGTTCCCGGTCTGAAATGAAAAACTACGTCATCCTGATTTCCGGTCGTGGCAGCAACATGGAGGCCATCATCGAAGCCGATCCACCCGGTCGGTGCGCCGCCGTCATCAGCAACCGCCCCGATGCCGCCGGCCTCGCCTGGGCCGCGGCGCGCGGCGTGGCGACGGCCGTGGTCGATCACAAGGCCAGCGCCAGCCGCGACGCCTTCGATGCCGCGCTGGCCGCCGAAATCGATCGGCACGCGCCGGATCTGGTGGTGCTCGCCGGGTTCATGCGCGTGCTGGGCGAGGACTTCGTGCGTCGCTACGAGGGACGCCTGATGAACATCCATCCCTCGCTGCTGCCCTCGTTTCCCGGCCTGCACACCCATGCGGCGGCGCTCGCCGCCGGCGTGCGCATTCATGGCGCCACCGTCCATTTCGTCACGCCGGCGCTGGACTCCGGCCCGATCGTCATCCAGGCCGCCGTGCCGGTGCTGCCGGGCGACGACGCCGGCACGCTGGCGGCGCGGGTGCTGGCGCGGGAACACATGATCTACCCGCGCGCAGTGCGCTGGTTTCTCGAAGGTCGTTTGCGCCTCGACCAGGGGCGGGTGGTTCTGGCAGGCGAGCCGACGGGCGCCGGCGCGCTGATCGTGCCGGCCGGATGAACGTTCGTCGCCGATTTACCATGGCGCTTGCCGCATCGGCGTTCCTGCACCTCGCGGTGCTGCTGGGTCCCGTCGGACCGCGATCCTCGCTCGACGACGGCGCACCGTCGCCGCCGCTGACCGCGCATCTGGCCGAGCCGGCGCTTATCGCCGCGCCCAGTCCGGCGGCGACGCCCACAAGGCCGGTGGCGGCGCCGCAGCCGCGTCCCAGGCGAGTGAAGGCGCCCGCCATCGACATGGCCGCCGCCGAACTGCCGGTAATGATTCCGCCGCCAGAACCGGAGCCGCCCGCCGAAGCTCCGGCGGAACCCCCTGCGCCAGCCGAGGATGCCGCCGTCGCGCCTTCGGTGGCGGAAGCCGGGCCGGCAGCGGCCGAGCCGGCCGGTGAATCCACGCCGCTGGTGGATCTGCCGTCGGCCGTGCGTATCCGCTACGCGGTGACCATGGGCGACAACGGTTTCGTGCTCGGACAGACGCTCCAGGAGTTTCGCCAGGACGGCGCGCGCTACGCCATGCGCAGCACGGCGACGACCACCGGGCTGGCCAACGTGTTCAAGCCCGCCAGTGTCGTCAACGTGTCGGCAGGCGAAATCGTCAAGGGACGCCTGCGGCCGCGTGAATACCGCGCCGAGCGCGGCAAGGGCAAGACTGATTCGGCGCGCTTCAACTGGGAGGAATCGCGGGTGGCCCTGGCCGACGGGCGCGAATTCGAGTTGCAGGGAGAGACGCAGGACATGCTGTCGGTCTTCTTCCAGCTGGCGCTGATGGTGCCGACCGACCGCGCGGTCATTTCCCTGCCGGTGGTGACCGGACGGAAGCTGGAACAATACGATTTCGAGGTGGTCGGCGAGGAGACCATCGATACGCCCATCGGCCGCCGCCGGACGCTGCACTTGCGCGCTCGTCCGCCCGAGGGCCGCGACTCGACGGAGGTGTGGCTGAGCCTGGAGGATTCGCGCCTGCCGGTGAAGATCCGCCATGTCGATCGCAAGGGCGATGTTTTCGAGCAGGTGGCCGAGAAGATCGACGTCGATACCAATATGGAAGGAGCGCATTGATGCGCGTGACCGAAAAAATGCTCGATGCACTGGTGGACGTTTTGGCCGACATGCTGAAATTCAACCAGCCGGCCGACGGCGTGTTGTCCAACCATTTCCGGGTCGATAGGACGGGTGGTCGAGAACGGGCCTGGATTGCCGAGACGGCCTATGCCGTGCTGCGGCGCAAGCGGCTGCTGGAGCGGATAGTCAGTGATGGCGGCACGCCGCGACGGCTCGTGCTGGCGGCGCTGGTGCGCTTGCAGGGGGTCAGCCAGCGTCAGCTGGCCGAAGCGGTGTCGGCCCGCGAGATGGATTGGCTGGCCGAGATCAAGGCGCGGCCGGAGCCCGCGCTGAGTCTTGCCGAGCAGGCCGACCTGCCCGACTGGCTGGCCGAACGGCTGCTGGCCTGCATGGGCGCGGAAGAACTCTTGGCGCTGGCGCGCGGACTGAACCAGCCGGCGCCGCTCGACCTGCGCGTCAATGCCATGAAAGCCGGCCGGGAGGAAGTACTGGCCCGCTTGACCGCCGACGGGATCGCGGCGGCAACCTGCCGGTACGCGCCGATGGGCTTGCGGCTGAAGGGCCGGCCTTCGCTGGCGCGGCATCCATTGTTTCTCGATGGCCAGGTCGAGGTGCAGGACGAGGGCAGCCAGTTGCTCGGTCTGCTGCTGGCGCCCAAGCGCGGCGAGATGGTGGCGGACTTCTGCGCCGGCGCGGGCGGCAAGACCTTGCTGCTCGGCGCGATGATGCGCTCCACCGGCCGGCTCTATGCCTTCGACGTGGCCGAGAAGCGGCTGGCCAGGATGAAGCCGCGGCTGGCGCGCGCCGGCCTGTCGAACGTGCATCCGGCGCTGATCGGCGGCGAGAACGACATCAAGGTCAAGCGCCTGGCCGGCAAGATCGATCGCGTGCTGGTCGACGCGCCGTGTTCGGGTCTGGGCACGCTGCGGCGCAATCCCGACCTCAAGTGGCGGCAGACGCCGGCCTCGGTCGAGGAACTGACGCGCAAGCAGGCCGACATCCTGGCCGGCGCGGCCCGGCTGGTCAAGCCCGGCGGCCGGGTCGTCTATGCCACGTGCAGCATCCTGCCGGAGGAGAATGAGGCGATCGTCGACGCCTTCGTCGCCAGCCATGCCGACTTCACGCGCCTGTCCGTGGCCGAGCTGCTGGCGAAGTCGGGCATCGCGCTCGATACCGGCGCCGACTTGCGCCTGTTGCCGCATGTGCATGGCACGGACGGCTTCTACGCCGCGGTACTGGAAAGGCGCCCGTGAGGCGCTTCGCCGTCCTGCTGCTGGCGCTGTGCAGCCTGGCGGCGACGGCGGCGCCGCTGCCGGCCCGCGGCACGGTGGAGGTGCTGTTCACCCCCTGGGACGATGCCGAAGGCGCTCTGCTGGCCGCCATGGCCCAGGCGCGGCGCACCATCCACGTTCAGGCCTATGTGTTCACCAGCCGCAACATCGCCCGTGCGCTCGAAGATGCGCATCGGCGCGGCGTGCGGGTGGCGATGCTGGTCGACCTGGAGCAGACGCAACGCAACGAGCGCAGCCTGGTTCACCGTCTTCACGATGCCGGCATTCCGGTCTGGTTCGAAGTCCGCCATGCCAGCGCCCACAACAAGATCATGCTGATCGACGCCGAAGGCGGTGCACCGGTGGTGGTGACCGGCAGCTACAATTTCACCTATTCGGCGCAGGCGCGCAATGCCGAAAACTTGGTGATCATGCGCGGCAATGAGCCGCTGGCGCGTCGCTATCTCGACAACTGGCGGCGCCACCACGACGAGGCCGTGCCGTATTTGGAGAAGTTTCCTTCATGAACGCGAACAGCCAGTTCGGCCGCTTGCTGCTCGACCTGTGGGGCGACCTGCAGCAGGCCGGCGTGCTCTGGCAGGTGGGCGTGCTCGCCTGCTGTCTGGCGCTCGGTGGGCTGGCCGGCCATCTGGTCCGCAACCGTCAGGTGGCCGATGGCACGGTCGCCTGGCAGATCGGCCAGCGCGGCCTGAAGCGCCTGGCCTTTCCGCTCACCGCGCTGGTCCTGGTGCTGCTGGCGCGCCCCGTCCTGGCGCACTGGCATCGCGTCAACCTGCTGTCGCTGGCGGTGCCGCTGCTGGCTTCGCTGGCCGTCATCCGCGCGGCGTTCTTCGCCTTGCGCCAAACCTTCAGCGGCCCGTGGCTGGCCAGCTTCGAGCGCGGCTTCGCCTTCCTCGTCTGGGGCGTGGTCGCGCTCTACATCGCGGGATTGCTGCCGGACTTGATCGCCTTCCTTGAGAGCGTCCAATTCACGGTCGGCAAGCAGCCGTTGAATCTGTGGCTGATCTTCCAGGGCGTCGCCACGGTGCTGGGCATGCTGCTGGTGGCGCTGTGGATCGGCGGCGCCATCGAGGCGCGCCTGTTGGCGGTGCCCGGCCTCGACTCCAATCTACGCGCGGTGTTTTCCCGCCTGGCGCGGGCGGGACTGATCCTGCTGGCCGTGCTGATCGGCCTGCCGCTGGTGGGCATCGACCTGACCACGCTGTCGGTGTTCGGCGGCGCGCTGGGCGTCGGCCTCGGCTTCGGCTTGCAGAAGATCGCCGCGAATTACGCG
>OEIV010000215.1_pt1 | contig 36044 bp, 33 predicted proteins | sample 1539231 | NCBI WGS metagenome assembly OEIV01 (sample SAMN03794762, study PRJEB22550) | activated sludge metagenome | feature: wastewater treatment plant; material: activated sludge; isolation source: Wastewater treatment plant of a petroleum refinery complex | place: Argentina: Buenos Aires ... | reverse complement strand
TGTCCGGGGGTGAGCTCGTGGGGGGCGACGATGCGGGAGAAGTGGCGGTTGTTGCCGCGCATGGACTGGAGCTTGGCGTCGTGGGTCATGGAGTCGGCGGGGGCGGCGACGCCGATGGTCTGTCCGCCGTAGAACGCGAAGGGCCAGAAGCGCTGGTTTTCGGGGGAGATCATCTCGAGTCGCCAGTACTTGTCGGCGATCTCGGGGATGGTGACGAGGTCGTGCTGTTTGACGAAGTCGATGCCCTCGCGGGTGAGCTCGGCCATCATGGAGGTCTGTTCGCCCGCGGGCGCGGTGATGTTCTTGACCTTTTCGAGGGCGGCCTTCCAGTCGTCGGCGAGGCCCATGTCGCGCGAGGCTTCCTTCATGCGTGCCTCGCACCAGGCGAACTCTCGCTCGGCGATGGTGATGAGCTGCTCGGGTGTGTAGGCGACGAATTCGAGCTTCAGGTCTTCGATGACCCAGTCACGCCCGATGGGGTTGCCGACGAGGGGATCGTCGGGCGCGCCCTTGAGGCCGGCGACGTCCTGGCGGAGGTAGCGGGCGTACTCGTCGAGCGCGGCGCGGGCTTCCTCGAAGGGCTTCTTGCACCACCAGGGGAACTCGGGCGTGTAGGGCGCGTGGTATTCGTACCAATTGGCAAGGGCGCGGCGGAAATCGGATACGGCCTCGGCGGCACGCTGGGCCTGTACGGCGGTGAGGACGATGGGAGCGTCGGGCGCGGAGCTGGCGGCTTGCGTGGCGGGCGCGTCGGCGCCGGCGCTGGTTGGCAAGTTGGTTGTCGCGTTGGCGTCGGCGGGCTGGTTGTCCTTCTTCTCTTGATGCCGGCCGTTTTCGATGCGTTCGCGGACTTTCTTGATGTCGGCGGCGAAGCCGGCGAGCGTGGCCGCCGAGGCGCGGGCGTCGGGCTGCTCCATCTTCCAGCGCCCGAGTTCGAGCGCGATGACGGAATCTCTGAAGGGGAGGAGGTCCTTCATTTCAGCGATGCGGGCGCGGTGGCGGCCCGCCTGGGCGAGCTGCTCGCGGAGCTTGTTGCGGAGGAGCAGGTAGTCGATCTTGCCTTGCTGCGAGAGCGAGTCGAAGTTCACGCTCTGGAGTTTCGCCATCTGCTTGTTGGCGAGCGCCTCCATGTCGTTCCAGCGCGCGTCGGACCAGCGGATGCTGTGCCAGCGGGCGAGCGAGGCGGTGTCTTCGCCGACGCGTTCGATCAAGGTTTGCAGATCGCCGCCGGCGGGCGGGACTTCGTTGAGCGCGGTCTGGGCGGCGGAGATTTCGGTGAGTGTGGCGAGGGCGAAGGCGGCAAGGAGGGGGTGATTCATGGGCCAGAGCGTAGCGGAAAACGGGGTGTTCTTGGACCCTCGACGCGGACGTCGAGATTGATGAAATCGTCCCGCCCGCGGCCCGAACAAAGCGGGTGAAAGGGGACCGATGAGCGCGATTCCTGTGACAGTTCGACGGGTCGACGCGTGCGAAGGGGATTCCGGCGAGTGGAGCGTGCGTGAGGGCGCGCCCCGCGCCGGGAAGAGGGCGGCCGTATCGTCGTTTGTGAAGAGGCTGCTGCGCCGGCACGAGAGTGACGAGGCCCGCGAAGGGGCGCGGCGCCGGGTGGCGGCGCTGGCGGTGTTGCTCGACAGCGCGTTTGTGGTTCCGGGCACGTCGGTGCGAGTTGGTCTTGATCCGCTGGTCGGGCTGATCCCGGCGGCGGGCGATGCGATCAGCGCGGCCGCGTCGCTGTACATCGTCTATGAAGGTTGGAGGCTGGGCGCGTCGCGCGGGCAGGTGGCGGCGATGCTGGGCAACGTGGCGATCGACGCGCTGGCGGGCGTGGTGCCGGGGCTCGGCGACGTGGTCGATATGGCGTTCAAGGCGAATATGCGAAACCTGGCGATCCTGGGGATTACGCCGCGGGTAAAGGCTGGGAAGTGACGCGGGCGGTGTCGCGCGTTCTGAAAAAAAGGCAACCGCCGCCCTCGGGCATGTGCAGGCTGTTGGTGCTGCACGCGATCGGGAGCGGCGGTTGCGCGTTGTCGTCCGCGCCATTCAGGGCAGGGCGAGTGTCACGCGATCACTGTGCGGCGGCGTAGGCCTGTTCGCCGTGGAGGCCCTCGTCGAGCCCGACGGCTTCGGTGTCCTCGGGGACCTTGACGGGGGTGACGCGGTCGATGAGCCAGAGCATGCCAATGGTGAAGATGAAGGCCCAGGCGGAGGAGATGGCAACGGCGGCGAGTTGGACGAGGAAGAAGTGGGTGTTGCCGCGGAGCAGGCCGTCGACGCCGCCGGTTTCGGCGGGGTTCCAGGCGGTGGAGGCGAAAAGTCCGAGCATGATGATGCCGATGAAGCCGCCGACGCCGTGGACGCCCCAGACGTCGAGGGCGTCGTCCCACTGGAGGCGGTTCTTGAGCGCGACGGCGTAGAAGCAGACGACGCCGGCGATGATGCCGATGAGGCAGGCCATGGGCGGCGAGACGAAGCCGGCCGCGGGCGTGATCGTGGCGAGGCCGGCGACGGCGCCGGTGAGCAGCCCGAGGAACTTGGGCTTCTTGCTGGTGCCCCAGTCGAGCAGGAGCCAGACGACGGCGGCGAAGGAGGCGGCGACGTCGGTGTTGAGGAACGCGACGGCGGTGATGGAGTCGACGCGGAACTCGCTGCCGGCGTTGAAGCCGTACCAACCGAACCACAGGAGGCCGGTGCCCAGCGCGACGAGCGGGATGCTGTGGAGGCCCTTGTCGGCGACGCGGCGCTTGCCGACGTAGAGGACGGAGGCGAGGGCGGCGATGCCGGCGATGTTGTGGACGACGATGCCTCCGGCGAAGTCCTTGACGCCCCATTCGGCGAGGATGCCGCCGCCCCAGACCATGTGTACGAAGGGGAAGTAGACCAGGAGGAGCCAGGCGGTGAGGAAGAGCATGTAGGCCTTGAAGGTGACGCGGTTGGCGAAGGCGCCGGTGATGAGTGCGGGGGTGATGATGGCGAACATCATCTGGTAGGCGCACCAGACGATCATGGGGATGGTGTCGTTGACGGGGGAGGGCGTGGAGAGGGTGATGCCGTTGAGGAAGGCCCAGTCGAAGTTGCCGATGATGCCGGCGAAGTCGGTGCCGGACTTGTGGTCACCGCTGAAGCACATGGAGAAGCCGCAGACGAACCAGAGGACGGTGGTCCATCCCATGGAAACGAAACTCTGCATCATGATGGTGAGGACGTTCTTTCGGCTGACGAGTCCGCCGTAAAAGAAGGCAAGGCCCGGGGTCATGAGCATGACGAGGCTCGTGCACAGCAGCATGAAGCCGGTATTGCCGGTATCGATATGTGGCATGGGTGCGCTTTCGCAATTCGGCTGGAGAGACCAGCGGGCGTTGAGCCCACGACCGCCGTGGGCCGTCGTTCGTGATCCTAGGCGGGCATTGAGGATAGTCGAGTCCTTTGATAGGTTTGTTCGTAGAGGTTTGCGGATGTGACGTGGCGAGCATGCGCGGGCGCGAAGATGGGCACAAAGGCGGCATGGGAAAAGGCGCGGTTGGTTCCACGATCGATTCGCGATAGTCTCTGCCCCCATGATCGAACTCAGTGAACTGGCGAAGCGTGAAGAGACCCGGCAGGCGCAGGGGCTGGCGGCGATCGCGCCGGAGAGCGTGCGGCCCGCGAGCGGGGGCACGATCGCGCGGAGCGAGCCGGGATCGTGGACCAACAACGCGGTCGGCATGGGGCTGCACGGCCCGGTGGCGAAGCACGAGGTCGATGCGCTGATCGAGTATCACGCGTCGAAGGGCATCGAGCCGCGGATCGAATTGTGCCCGTTTGCGGACGAGGCGTTTGTGCGCGAGCTGGCGGACCGCGGGTTTGTGCCGCGGATCTTTGAGAACGTGTTCTTTCGTGAATTGAGCGCGGGGGAAGTGGTGCGCCCGTTGGTGACGCCGCCGGGGGACCTGGTTGTCGAGCAGTTGAATCCGGCGGATGACGCGGCGGTGCGCGAGTTTTCGCTGGTGTCAACGAGCGGGTTTGCGCCGCCGGGCTATGTCGTGCCCGAGAGCGACATGCAGATGGTGGCGCGGATGGTGCGCGATCCGCGGTGCGTGTCGGTGCTGGCGCGGCTCGGAGGCGTTGCGGTCGGTGCGGGCACGATGGCCGTGCATGGCGAGATCGTCGCGCTCTTCGGGCTGAGCGTGCTGGAGGCGTATCGGCGGCGGGGCGTGCAGCAGGCCCTGCTCGCGGCCCGCCTCAACATCGGCATTGCGCGCGGCGCGACGCTCGCGACGATCGGCTCGAAGCCGGGCATCGCGACGGAACGGAACGTACGGCGGATGGGATTCCAGGTCGGGTATACGAAGGTGCACCTGGTGAGGCCGGGCGAGGGGCTGGCGGCGAATGTGGGGTAGGACAAAGTCGGGAGTGGGAAGTCGGGAATCGGGAGTGGTGGAAGACGCGGCATTCGGCATTCGCGATTCGGCATTCGGAGAAGCAGAAGAGGGAGCCGGGTGCGCGGGCGGGTCGCGGGAGCTTGATGGCGGTCCTGAGGCGGTGTTGCGGCGTTCATGCGGCGGGATCTTTCGTCGCGCGATTGCGATAGACTGCCCGGGAGAAGCGGGGCGGCGTGTGGAGGAAGAGGTTGGACGGGCGTGATCGGGGAGTGAGTGATGAAGGGCATGACTTCGACGGCGGCGGCGGTGGGTGCGATCGGTGTGGTGCTGGTGCTGGGTGCGTGCGCTGTGCCGTCGAGGGAGGCGGGCGAGATGGATGCGGCGGGTACGGCGAACATGGCGGATCGCACGCCGCCGGGGTTTGAGCTGCGGCGGATGGGCGAGGGTGAGCAGGCTCTGGCGTATGTCGTGTACACGCCCGAGGGGCGCGGCGACGAGGCGATGCCGGCGATCCTGTTTCTGCACGGCGCGGGCGAGTGCGGTTCGGACGGCTGGCGGCAGGTGGGTCACAGCAGCATCGCGCAGGCAATCATGGATGACCCGAAGCGCTGGCCGTTTGTCGTGATCATGCCGCAGAAGCCGGTGCTGAAGAAGGAGTGGGAAACGTACGACGCGACGGTGATGAAGATCCTTGATGACACGGTCGCGTGCGAGAACATCGACAAGTCGCGCGTGTATCTGACGGGGCTCTCGCAGGGCGGGCACGGCACGTGGGTGATCGGCGCGACGCACCCGGAGCGGTTTGCGGCGATCGCGCCGATCTGCGGGTACGGCGACCCGGACATGTTGGCCGGGCCGCTGGCGTCGATGCCGGTGTGGGCGTTCCACGGGCTGGCGGACAAGGTGGTGCCGCCGGATCGAACGACGAGCATCACGAAGGTGTTGCGCGATCGGCGGGGGAAGGACGGCGCGGAGCTGAAGGAATCGCTGTATCCGGGCGTGGGGCACAACTCGTGGGACAACGCGTTTGCGGAGAAGGAACTGCCGGGGTGGTTGTTGAAGCACGTCAAGGCGGAGAAGTGATCGCGGCTATTCGTGGCCCTTGGCCAGGGGGGGCATCATGCGAGGAAGCCAGTTGTCGCGGAAGTGGATGGGGTCGGATGCGCTTCGTGCGATCGTGTTGAGGCGGTTGGCCTCGATGGTGGTGATCGGCGTGCCGCGAATGCGATAGATGAGCAGCAATTCCGTGCGAGCGCGCTGGGTTTCCTGATCCGGCTCCGCGGCGAGGGCGGATTCGAGAATGGGAATGGCCGCGTCGCCCATTCGCCATAAAGCTTGAAACGCGAAGATCGCGTTGGCATCGGTCGCATCGTCGCTGAGCCATTCGAGAAGGTTGGTTGCTCCGCGGCGTGCGAGCGCTGGGTGCCGGCTGATCGCGACGACGGCCGAGGCAAGGTATCGTTGCTGCTCATCGCTCGACCCGAGCGCCGCGTCGAGTTCTCGCGTTGCTTCGGGCGCGTGGTTGATCAGGTAGCGGAAGGCCATCAGATGGTTCGTGGCAAAGAACCCGGCGTCCCAACCAACGCTGTCCGAGGCGAGGCCCTCAACCGCAACTTCCACCAGGCGATGGGGAGCCTTGTAGCCTGCCGGAATCGCGGGGACCATGGTCTCGATCCGGGGCGACGGATTGCCGTCGATCAGACGCATCAGGACCATTGCGGCCGCCTGTCGTTGCTGAAGGTCGGCCGAGCCGAGTGAGCGTTCAAGCATCGGGATCGATCGCGGTGCTGACAACGTCAGGACGTCCATGGCCCAATCGCCGTTGAACTTCACGTGATCGTCGTGCAGCTCACCGATCGCGATGCGGCACAGCCAAGATTGCCACGGCCTGCCCATCGACCCGGCTCGGAGTCGAAGTTCCTCACGGACCATGGATGGTGCCGCCCAAAGGGAGCCGGCGGCGTGCTCGGCGGCCAGCAGCACCGGCGTCGGCGTGTACGGCGCCCAGTTCCCCGACCTGATCCAGCGGACCTTCCAGCACGGAAGGGCGATGAGCAGGAGTGCCAGCGCGATTCGTCCGGTGCGCCACTTCGACGGGCGGCGGCGTCGAGTTGATGGCGTCTGGCGTGTGCCGCACTCGGGGCAGATGACCTGGCCCGCGGCGTCGGGAATCGAGCCCGAAAGGTCGTAATCGCAGCGGCGGGAACAGAACCAGTGCCAGGGGAGCAGGGCGAGGAACCAAGGGTGGAATGGGCCGCGGCAGAGGGCGGCCCGTGCGGGCGTGCGGAAGCGGAGGAGCCGCAGGAACAGCACCGCGCAGGCGAGCCCCGCGAGCACAATCGCCGCATGTTCGATCCAGCGTGTCATCGTCGATCCTCGCGCAATGAGCGGATCAAAGATCGGCGAGCATGGATAGGGGAGATCAGAATCAGCGGCGGATTCGATAGGTGCTGCCCGGGCCAGCTGGAACCGTCGGCGCGGTAGCATGAATGCGACCTGGGGAGGTGAGGATGGCGAAGAAGCCCGAGATCGAGCGGCGGGGGCGATCCGCGGAGCGTGCGGCTTTGCGACATCCATCGCTCGCCTCGATCGAAAAGCACCTTGCCCGTGTGCGCGCGATCGCGCTTGCGATGCCCGGAGCGAGCGAGCGGAAGTCGCACGGCGAGCCGACATTCTTTGTGGGCAAGCGAGTCTTTGCGATGATGAGCATCGATCATCACGAAGACGGGCGGCTGGCGGTGCTGGTGCCGCTGGCGGAGGGCGAGCAGGAGCGGCTGCTGGCGGAGAATCCGAAGAGGTATTACTACCCGGCGTACGTCGGCCCGAGCGGCTGGGTCGGTATCCACTTGTCGCGTATCAGCGACGCGGGACTGAAACGGCATGTAGCGGCGGCGTGGGCGCTGGTTGCGCCGAAGAAGCGGCCCGGGCGGTAGCGGCCAACTCGATCAATTACTCCCAGCGCGGCGGGCGGTCCATGAGATGACGCACGAAGAAGTCCTGGCGCTTGCGCCGGCCGTAGGGTGATTCGCACGCGCCGTGCCCCTCGCCCGGGAACACGATGAGGTCGAAGTCCTTGCCGGCCTTGATGAGCTTTGACACGACCTGCATGGTGCTGGCGGGGTCGACGTTTTCGTCCATCTCGCCGACGGTGAGCAGGAGCTTGCAATCGTCGGGGAGGCGCGAGGCGTTGGCGGCGTTGCTGTTCTCTTCGTACCAGGGGCCGATGGGCCACGACATCCAGAGTTCGTTCCACCAGATCTTGTCCATGCGGTTGTCGTGGCAGCCGCAATCGGCGGCGGCGGCCTTGTAGAAATTGCCGTGCCAGAGGAGTGCGGCCATGGCGTTCTGTCCGCCGGCGGAGCCGCCGTAGATCCCCACGCCGCGACCGTGGTTTTCGAGGTCCATCTCGGGGTGTGCGGCGGCGGCGGCCTTCATCCACGCGATTCGATCGGGATATCCCGCGTCTTTCAGGTTCTTCCACGCGACATCGTGGAAGGCCTTGGAGCGCCAGTTGGTGCCCATGCCGTCGATCTGAACGACGATGAAACCAAGCTCGGCGATCTCGTTGCACTGCGAGTAGGCGCGGAAGCCCTTGGGGACGTGCTGATCGTGCGGGCCGGCGTAGATCGCCTCGACCACGGGGTACTTCTTGGCGGGGTCGAAGTTGGTTGGGCGGTGGATGAGGCCGTAGATGTCGGTGGTTCCGTCGCGGCCCTTGGCGACGAAGCGCTCCGGGGCTTTCCAGCCGGTTTCAAGGAGCGCGGACCAGTCGGCGCGCTCGAGCTCGACGATCAACGTGCCGTCGGAGGCGCGGCGTAGCTCGGTGACGGGCGGCAGGTCGGCGCGCGAGTAGGTGTCGATGAGGTACTCGCCGGTGGGGGAGGGGACGACGTCGTGCGTGCCGTCGCCCTCGGTGAGGAGCGTGAGGCCGGAGCCGTCGAAGTTGGCGCGTGCGAGATGGACGTGGTAGGGGTCCTGGCCCGGGCGGATGCCCATGGCCTTGAAGGTGATCTGCTGCTTGTCTTCGTCGACGCGCTCGACGGAGCGGACGACCCACTCGCCCTTGGTGATCTGGTTGAGGAGCGTGCCGTTCCGGTCGCGGAGTTCGAGGTGATTCCAGCCGGTGCGTTCGCTCATCCAGATGAGGCGGGAGTCGCGCGTGAAATGGAGGAAGGTCTTGGCGGCGTAGTCGAAGAAAGTCTTGCACTCTTCGTTCACGAGCGGCGTGACCTTGCCGCCGGTGTCGATCGAGATGACGCGCATCACGGTGTGCCCGCGCTGGTTGTAGAGGAAAGTGAAGCGCGAGGAATCGGGCTCCCAGCGGAAATTGTCGGCGGACCAGGGATTGGAGAAGAGCGACTCGTCGACGTGGATCTGCGTTCTGCTCGCGGCGTCGAACAGGCGAGGGCGCGAGAGCGGGATGTCGTCGCCGGGCTTGAGGTACTCGTAGGTCTTCACGCGCGGCTGGAGCTGATCGCTCGGCGTGCTTTCGATGTAGGTGACTTTGCGGTCGCCGCCCTTGGTGGTGCGCATCGCGATGAGGCGGGATGCGTCGGGCGACCAGTAGAAGCGTGCGTCGTATGGGTCGTTGGGCGAGCCGTCGGAAGAGAGCGGGAATTCCTGGCCGGCGGCGTCGCGCCCCCAGACGTTGAAGTCCTTGATGAAGGGCTCGAAGTGCGGGGCGGCGAGCGCGGGGTCTGTTTCGCGCTGGACGATTGCGGGCTCGTCACTTGGCGTCGCCAGCGCGGGTCCATGGAGCGCCCATTCATTGAGTTCGTCGCTCGCGCCGTCGGGGTTGGGGTTGTCAAACTCGGGCGGCCTGGGCGCGGGGTTGTTGACGACACCTATCGAGGGGCGCGGCTCGGCGCGGAACCACGCGAGCTCGCGGCCGTCGTGGCCGACGGCGACCCAGACGTGCCCGGCGAAGGTGTGCTGCGCCGCCGTGCCGCCCGGCGCGAGCCGGTCGTAGGGATGGCGGTTGCCCTCGGTGTCGACCCAGAACATCTTGACGCTCTCGTTGGTGTTGTTGACGAAGGTGATCGAGGTGTCGCGCCCGCCGTTGGTGCTGCGCGCGGGCTCGGCGAGCGGCGAGAGATGGAACGGCGTGGCGTCGCTCGCGGGTTTCTCGGTGACGGCGCCGGTTGTGCGATCGAGGCGCCAGAGCTTGGGGTCGCCGGTGAGCATGAGCACCAGGCCGCCCTCGTCGGGCTCGATGCGCTCGATGGGCAGGCGTTCTGCCTTGAGTTCGCGGGAAGTGAGGCGCGAGAGTTCGCGGGCGAGGGCGTCGTGATCAAAGAGCGGCGATTTGGTGCCGCCCGCGGCGTCGACGAGCCAGTAGCGGCGCTCGCCGGCGCGCGGAGATGAGAGATACCAGAACGAGGAATCGCTCAGCCACTGCGGGCGGATGGCGGCGTTGCGGAGCTTGCCGCGGACTTTCTGCGGAAGCTCGGCCGAGCGCGCGTAGTCGGCCTTGCTCCCCTGCGCGAGTGCGGCGGGGAGGATCGAGGCGGGGGCGAGGAGGAGAAGGGAGACGGCGAGTGAGATGGCGAGGTTTCGCATGTGAACTCCAGAGGGCGTGAGCGTAGCGGGTTTTGCAGTCCGTTCGCATGGCGGGCGCGGCGCGCGGGCGCGCTGGTTGAGGGTTTCGCCCCGAATTGGGGGGGGAACCGCGAGCAACAGGGCCGCAATGAAAAAAAGGACAGCGCGAGCCGGTATAGTCAGGGCGCTTCCATCCCGGCACATGGCGGCCGGGATACAGAGAGGAGAGAGCCATGAACGCAAAGAGTGTGTTGGTTGCGGTGTCGATGGGTGCGTTCGCGTGCGCGACCGCGTCGGCGACGAATGTGCTGCTCAACCCGGGGTTTGAGGATGGGTTGAACTCGTGGAGCGGCGGCGGGGCGATCCGCGGCGGTGATCCGACGCCGCACGGTGGGATCGCGTACCTGTTCGGCGGCGCGGTGTCGAGCTATTACACCTATCAGATGCTCACACCCGCGACGATGGGTGTGAGCGAGGCCGACATCGACGGCGGGCGGGTCGAGATCAACTTCGGCGGGTGGCAGGCGGGCTGGGGCTCGCAGCGCGATCAGGGAATGATCGAAGTTCAGTTCGTCGATGCCGCAAGCGTGGTGCTCGGCACGGTCGATCTGGGTTGGTTCTTCTCGGACAACGAATGGTTCCACATGTCGGGCACGGCGATGACGCCGCCCGGGACGCGCTCGATGATCTATGGCTTCCACGGGAAGCGTTATGACGGGTCGAACTGCGACGCCTATCTGGACGACGCGTACCTGATCCCGCGGGTCGTGCCGAGCGGCTCGGCGCTGGCGATGTTCGCGATAGCGCTGGGGGTGGTGAGGCGGAGGCGGTAATAAGGGGCGCTCGGTGAATAATAGCCAGTGTGTCGAGCAACTGGGGGTAGCAGTGCGCCGTAGATCGGCCGCGAGGCTATCGAGTGTGGTGCTGCGGTCCAATTGGGCGAGTGAAGGTGCTGCGGCCCGCAGTTCGAAGCCACATTGGTTGACCAGTGTCGAGGTCGTAACTCGAGCATTCGCCCAGCTCTCCGCGTGGTCCGTAAGACACTAGAGAATAATTGGCAAGAACCGGTCAAGATCTTCGCGATCGACGACAACTCGGCGAATGCTGCGGCGATCATCAAGGGGTACCAAGTCGTCGAAAGAAACATCGTCTAATGTAAAGAATAAGCGCTCTTCTGGCGCGGACTTTGTGTTCTTTAGCGCAACATAGCAGCCATAATCCATCGTGACTAGGTGATATGGCTCGCCTGGTTTGTCAGGGTGCTTCCAAACGGTTCGTAGTGGGTGCAACAGGCGTGACGTGAATAGGCGCACGAGTACCGGATGGTTTACGTCGCTGTAATGGATCATCATAGTCTTTGTTCGTCGATCACGGATCACATGCTGTATGAGATAATTCAAAAACTTTTCAAGGTGTGGTTCTTGAGAAATGGAGAGTATCTTCTCTGTTCTGAACCACTCTTCGGCGCCCTTCTTAACGTGATTGACGCCCATTCGGTCGGCCGCGCCATCCTTGAGAAATGCCGTATATGCGCTTCTGAATACGTTCAGGAGGTCTCTGCAGTTGCCCTCTGCGGCCCGGCAGACCTCAGAAAAGGCCTTTTCTTGCGTAAAAAATGTCTGCACAATCTGACTGCGTTTGAGATCTGGTGGCGCGCCGAGAGGGAGCGAGAGATCGGCGGCTAGATGATTGTACAGAACCTGGCCGAAAAACCTCTCGGCCCGCTCGTCGTCTTCTTCCCAGACGAAATACTTGTCCATGTCCACGTCGCTGAATGTGTCGGCTCCGGGCTCTAGACCAACGATATTGCCGTCAGCAATGGTGCTGGTGCGAGACAGGTACGTAACGGCAACAAGTTTGAACGACAGCCGCGGTTTGGTAAAAAAAGCGCGTTTCAAGTATTCTGCGACTAGCGGCTGCGCGTCCCGTCGAATGGAGATGAATTCGTCGAGTCCAAATACCAAGAAGTCCGCCCCGGCGGCCACTCGTATCGCATCGAGCGTGTCGCCCAGCATGCGATAATTGAACTTGCCCGAAGCGGAGGCTCCTTGGGTTACCACATCCTGGAATGCCAGCACAGCTTCGGACGGATCGCGAACGCGCGCAGAGCTATCGCGGGCATTTATGCGATCAAGATCGTCAAAAGCCTGCGTAGCGATATCGTTCAGAAGTTGTGTAAAGACACTTATCGCCACCGATCGGGCATCCGAATCATCAGAGGCGTAGCCGCTGCCAAGTCGTTGACAGTCATGAATCTGGAACAAGGTGCTCGGAGATGCGCGAAGGAGCGATTGGCGGAAGAAGTGGAGCAAGTGAGTCTTTCCAACCCCACGTCTGCCGTGAATGACTTGATTGGAGTGAACAGCAAGTTCGCCGAGCACTCCGGAATCGACATAGATCTCGTGCAATTTGTCAAGATCAAGAACGCGCTCAGCACGTCGCTGGAATGACCGTACCGCCGTTTGAACTGCTTCGGATCGGATGTGCAACATCGTTCGAGCTCCTGACGGTAGAGTTCGCTCACTGGTTACCGAGCAGCGGTCACGGCCTCACACCCAGCTCGGCGCGCTTGCTGGCGATCTCGGCCTTGATGCCCTCGACGAACTTGTCGAGGGGCATGGCGCCGAGGTCTTTCTCCACGTCGCGGGCGCGGACGGTGACGGAGCCCGATTCGGCGTCGCGCGGGCCGACGATGAACACAGGGAGTCATTGTTCACAGGGGCATCTCCTTCGCCCCGCCGCTCGTTTTCTTGTACACAATGAACTGGTTCAGAACATAATCGGTCTTTCTAGAACCGATCTCCTCCGAGATCGCGCGAACGAATTCTCCCGTGGGCCACACGCCGAGATTGTTGGCACGGCCGCGTATCCGGAGACTCACTGCACTGGTCGCTTCGTCGTTGGGGCCGACGATGAGCATGTAGGGCACCTTGTCGTCGGCCGCGACCTTGACCTTGGCCTGGATGCGGTCATTGCCGCTGTCGACGCTGACGCGGACATCGGCGGCGCGGAGGGCGGCGGCGACCTTGTCAGCGTAGTCGAAGGATTTTTCGCTGATGGGGAGGACGCGGACCTGCTCGGGGCTGAGCCAGGTCGGGAAGGCGCCGGCGAAGTGCTCGATGAGCACGCCGCAGAAGCGCTCCATGGAGCCGAAGGGCGCGCGGTGGATGACGACGGGGCGGTGGGGCTTGTTGTCGGGGCCGATGTAGGAGAGGTCGAAGCGGTTGCCCATCTGGTAATCGACCTGGACGGTGCCGAGCTGCCACTCGCGGCCGATGACGTCCTTGACGACGAAGTCGATCTTCGGGCCGTAGAACGCGGCCTCGCCGGGTTCTTTCGAGAAGGAGACGCCGAGCGACTGAGCGGCGGCGATGCAGGCGGCCTCGGCCTTGTCCCAGCTCTCGGCGCTGCCGGTGTACTTGCTGCTGTCGGGATCGCGGAGGCCGACGCGGACGCGGTATTCCTTCATGCCCAGGGTGGCGAAGATGGTCTTGACGAGTGAGAGGCAGCCCTGGATTTCGGCGGGGATCTGCTCTTCGGTGCAGAAGAGGTGGGCGTCGTCCTGGGTGAAGCCGCGGACGCGGGTGAGGCCGTTGAGCTCGCCCGACTGTTCCCAGCGATAGACGGTGCCGAACTCGGCGAGGCGGACGGGCATGTCGCGGTAGGAGTGGGGGCTGCTCCCGAAGATCTTGGCGTGGTGGGGGCAGTTCATGGGCTTGAGCATGAAGCCCTCGATGAGCTTGTCGTCGGCCATGATGCGATCGGCGGCGATGGTGGTGGCCCTGGTGCGCTCGTTAATGCCGTCGGCCAGGCGCTGCGACACGCCCTCGACGCGGCGCATCATGTCGGCGCAGGAGCAGCCCTCGGTGCAGAGCTTGTCGAGGGTCTGGCGCTCGATGATCGGCGGGAACTGGGAGTCCTTGTAATACGGGAAGTGCCCGGAGGTCTTGTACAGGTCGAGCGAGCCGATGTGGGGAGTGAAGACCTCGGTGTAGCCCTGTTTCTTCAGCTCGGCGGCGATGAAGGTCTGCAGTTCCTTGCGAACGATCGAGCCCTTGGGGGTCCAGAGGATCAGGCCCTGGCCGACGGTCTCGTCGATGTGGAAGAGGCGGAGGTTCTTGCCGATGACGCGGTGATCGCGCTTGGCGGCCTCTTCGCGCTGCCTGAGGTATTCATCGAGTTCGGCCTGGGTGGCGAAGGCGGTGCCGTAGACGCGGATGAGGCGGTCGGAGTTTTCGTCGCCGTGCCAGTAGGCGGAGGCGAGTGACATAACGCGTGCGGCGCCGATGCGGCTGGTGGAGGGGACATGGGGGCCGCGGCAGAGGTCTTCCCAGTTCTTGCCGGGGGTGCCGGTGGCGTAGAAGGAAAGAGAAGAAGCAGCGGAGTTGGCGACAGACGAAGTGGAGGATTCGGCGAACGCGGGCTTGCCGCCCTTGTAGACCGAAGATGGCATTCCCATCGCACGTTCGGCGTTGTCGACCTTGTACTTGTTGCCTTCGGACTTCAGACGCGAGAGGCCTTCGTTGCCCGGCTGCTCATACCGAGTGAACGCGCGATCCTCCTTGATGATCTCCGCCATGCGGTTGTTGATGGCGTCGAAGTGATCGCTGCTGATCTTCTTTCCTTCGGGGACGTACATGTCGTAGAAGAAGCCGGTGTCGGTGGGCGGGCCGTAGGCGAGGAGGACCTCCTTGCCGACGACGTCCTGGATGGCCTCGGCCATGACGTGGGCGGCGGAGTGACGCATGAGGTAGAGGGCGTCGGGCGAGGCGGCCTGGCCGGGCTTGGGCGCGGTGATGATGGCGAGCGACACGTCCTTGTCGATCATGGTGGAGAGGTCGCGAAGTTCGCCGTCGATCTTGGCGCCGATGGCGGCCTTGGCGAGGCCGGCGCCGATGGAGGCGGCGACGTCGCGGGCGGAGACGGGCTTGTCAAAGGACTTCTTGTCGCCGTTGGGCAGGGTGATGGTGGGCATGGTGGTCTCTGAAAAGTGGCTGATTTGGTGGTTGGATCGGGGATGAAAGCAAACGACCCGGCTTCTTTTGGCCGGGTCGCGTGTGAACTACAACTGTGTCCGCGTCTGCCGGCTTCAGGCGCGGGGTTCGGTCGTGGTCGTGGTCGACGTGCGGGTCATGGTGGGATTCGTGCCGGTCATGGGTCCAGTATACGCAGGGTTTGGAGGCGAGGTTGCCGGCGGGCGTGCCTGGGCGATCGTGGCGGTGATGGCGTCAACTAGTTCGGATTCGCTCTCGATGGGCGAGCGGACGCCGGCTTGGAACGTGACGCTGCCGTCGGCGCGGACGAGGCGCACGCGGGCCCACACGTTGCTCAGGCGTTTGAGAACGACCGCCTCGTCGCCCGCGAAGCGCACGGACGCTCCTTGCACGGAGCTTGGACCCGTCGAGCCCGCGAGCGGCATGAGCGTGACTTGCCCGGCGGCGAAGACGAGGAGCCCCTTGCCGCCCTGCGAGCGCGGCGCGGACTTGACGAGGTAGACGACGAAGGCGATGCCGAGGGCCAGCACGATGAGGGGGACGAGGAACGAGCCGAAGCGGAATCCGATGAGGAGCAGCAACTGAGGGCCGAACATGGACGCGATGGCGATGATGACGATGGCGGCCAGTCGCCACGGCGCCATGATGCTGCGCGCGGTGGGCACGCCGCCGACGATGAACTGCCGCCCGGTGTGGATGTGCCCGCACTCCGGGCACGGGACTGGAGGCATCAGGCCGGCGAGCGAATAGCCGCAGGCGAGGCAGATGCCTGACGACTCGTCCCACTTCGGATCGGGGAGAACTTCGGTGGCCATGCGTTGGGATCATTGCGCGCTAGCGCGAGACCGGGCCTTGGTATTGAGCGTCGCCGAAACCAAGGATGGGATAGAAGATGAAGGGGAGCAGGGCGAGACCGATGCCAAAGCCGGTGCCCTTTCCGAAGCTCTTGGCGATATCGACGGACGCGACGATCCACACCACAAGGCTGACAATGGGGATGATGAGCAGGACGAGCCACCACCACGCACGCCCGGCGATCTTGAGCATGATGTAGGTGTTGAAGATGGGAATGATGGCGGCCCAGCCGGGCTCTCCCGCCTTGGCGAAGGTCTTCCAGAAGCCGGCGATCACCAGAATGACGAGCCCGAGGTATATGACGCTGAAGATCAGCTCGCCCGCGGTATTCGAGCTTTGCTGTGCTAGCACAAGGGCACTCTGCATCATGAGGAAACTCCTCTGCGGCTCCGCGACGGGGCGCGACGGGCACCCGCCGCGGTGAAGACCCGCCGAGCATACAACATCGTGCAACGCAATGCCCGGTCAAGTCCGCGGCACGAGCAGAGAGAATCGGCGATTCGATGCCGGGAAGTCCACTCCCATCGCGAAGGCGTAGATCAGGCCGACCGCGAGCGAGACGAGCCAGGCGCCGGGCGGGGCGTCGTCGGCGGGGAGTGCGATCGGTGCGGGAAGGCACGTGCAGATCGCGCCGCCCGCGAACATGGCGATGCAGAGCCACTGGTAGGAATGCAGGCCAGCGTGGACCTTGGTCTGCGGCTCGCCGCGGTGGTGCTCTTCGACGAAGCGGGTGAGGCCGGTGAGCAGGAGATACAGGCCAACGATCATCGAGGCGGGAGGCTCGGCGGTCCACACGCGCCAGAGCAGGCCGAAGATGAGGATGCCGATGAGGATGGACCATACCTGCGTGGGCTTGACGGGCTGGCCCTTCCAGCCGGCGAGGGCGCAGACGCGTGAGGTCGGGATGTGGTAGTGGAGGTCGTGGGGAGAGTCCGAGCGCTCGCCGTGGCAGCAGCCCTGCACGAGGCAGCGGAGGCGTCCGATCGATTGGATGAGCGGCGCGGCGGTGGCGAGTCCGGCCGCGACGAGCCATGTCTGCTCGGTGCGGGCGATGATGCAGGCCAAAAGCGCGAGCGAGCAGGCGATGATGTGGCCGAAGTACCCGAAGGGACGCGAGAGGCGACCGCCGCCTTCCATGAACTGGCCCCAGATGCCCGCGCCGAGCAGGCCGGCGAGGACGACAACCGCGTACCACGTGTGCAGGTCGGCGGGAATGAGGAAGCAGGCGATGAGCGAGCCCAGTCCCGCGGCGAGCCCGGCGTAGAGCGCGTGGACGAGGATGCGCAGCGGGCCGACGCGGAGGGACCACCAGGCGTTGGCGATGCGTTCGCAGGTGAGAACGAACGCGCGATACAGGCGGGCGTGATGGTGGGCGATGAGAAAGAGCGCGACGCCGGCGGCCAGGTCGAGCAGCGCGTGCATGCCGGTGGTCCAGCAGGAGATGGTGATCGCCAGGGCGAGGACCCACGCGAGGCGCCAGAGGCCGCCGCGGCGCGAGATCAGCCAGGCGCAGGCGAAGGCCCAATAGACATGGAAGGAGGGGAGCGCGACGCGTCCGTCGATGCCGTCAGCGCGTTCGAGAGAAAGCAGTCGGCCGAGGGGTGATGTATCTACGAAGGGGCGGGGCGGGGCGAGCACGGGGATCGCGAGGTAGCACCAGAAGGCCATGAGCATGGCGGCGATGGCGCTGGTCTGGAAGCGGCGCAGGTCCCGCGAGCGGGCGGCGAGCAGTGGGGCGGCGAGCGCGAGCGGATAGGCGAGCGCGTAGATCGATTCGGTCCAGACGACGACGGGCGCGCCGCGTTCAAAGGCCAGGGCGACGCGGGCGGCGCCGGGCGTGGGGAGATGGCCGATCGCCTCGTAGAGAATCGCCCACGGGAGCAAGATCGTGAACCACACGGAAAGCCGGGCGGAAAGCGACGGACGCTTATCGGTGTCAGGCGCGAGCGAGAGCCAGGCACGGTGTTGGCGCGGGCCGAGGCGAGTGAGCGTGGCGCGATGCTCGTAGCCCATGACGAGGGCCGCGACCGAGAGGGCCGCGATCGGAGTGATGATCCAGAGCGAGGCCGCATTGCCCGTGATGAACGCGATACCGGCGCACGCGAGCACAAAGCCGAGATAGATCGGGTTGTCGACGAGCGCGAACGGGCCGGACTCGACGCGGCTCATAGGCGGGAAGGCGTTCATCGGGAGCGCATGGGCCTTGCGCCAGAGTTCGAGCATCGAGAGCGCGGCGAGCACGACGCCGACTATGGCAAGCGACCAGCCGAGGATGGGCCAGTGAATTCCCGGCGGAGAAGCGACCGCGAAGTGCGCCCACGCCGCCAGTCCCGCGGGGATTGCGGCGCAGAAGAGCAGGGCATACAGGATCTTTCCGAGGTTCATGGGACACCCGCGCTTGGCGGATCGCTCGCCTGGCGGGGGCGGTCGCCCGCGCTTGGCGATGAACCGTCGAATCGTACCTCCTCGTGGATCGCCCAGCCCTGTTCGGCGGCGCGGTTCGGGCGCGTGGGCGTGCCGCGGCTAAGCCAGCGGCGTTCGCGTGCCGCGAGCGTGCGGGCCGGCGCCCACGAGCGGAGTCCGGGGATGATGGAGAGGAGAGAGTCCGCGAGCGATTCGTCGCGGAGCGAGCGTGAATCAGAGAGCGAGAGCGAGGCGTGACGGGACTTGATCAAGTCGGGGTTGACGCTGGCGTCGGTTGGTTCGGTTGGGCTTGTTGTTGCCCGTGTGCCGAGTGCTTCACCGGGGTCGTTTGGGTGTGGCGCATCCACGAGCACGAGCGTCTTTGGTACAGGACCTTTCCAGCGCAGCCAGACCATCGAGGTCGATTCACCAATCCATCTCCCCCAGTGCACGACGTCGATCGGCATGTCCCACGGCCTGAGGGTCATGGTCAGACGCTCCGCGTAGCCAAGGCCGCGGATGGAGAAGCCGGGCGTGCGCAGGTCGACGATCGCACGCTGGTGGATGGGTCCCCAGTCGATGAAGCCGTCGTCGCATTCGAGCAGGCGGTGGGGCGGCGGGATGGGCTCGGCGCGCGGTGCGTGTGGCTCGTCCGGCGAACAGGTGACGGAGAGGTCGAGCGAGTCGCAGGTCCACGAAGTGCCGCGGGCGGAGGTGATCGGCATGTCGCCGGCGCGGATGGTGGCGTGATGGAGTGGCGAGGGCGGGTTGGCCGCGGGCGAGGTGGATGCGAGGATCGCGCCGTAGTGGAGGTGGATCAGGCCGTAGCGGAGCGCGGCGGCGTGCACGATGGCGGCCCGTCCGTCATTGTCCACGACGTCGAAGTACCACTTGTCGAGGAGGAACGCCCCCATGGGTCCAGTATAGCACACACTAACTACACGTGTCCGCGATTTTTAAGAATCCTCGGATTGGTGGTTGACGGATATATCGCCGACCGATATATTGGCGTCGGAGGTCAACGCTCCATGCTGACAGGAAGCGAATCCGCCGAGCTTGTCGTGCTCTCGCTGCTCTCTGAGGGGGCGAGCTATGGCTACCAGCTCACGAAGGACGCGGCCGCGCGGTCCGAGGGTCATCTGCGTCTCACGCCGGGCGTGCTGTATCCCCTTCTGCGCCAGCTCGAAAACGAGGGGCTGATCACGAGCAGCTGGGACGCGGTGCGGGCCGAAGATGCGGACGACGCCGGCGAAGGCCGCAAGCGAAAGTGGTATCGCCTCTCACCCAAGGGCAAGCGGCGGCTCGGTCAGCGCGTGGAGGCGTACGAGTCACTGCGCCGGGTCATCGACGCGTTTGTGGGCGTCCGGCCGCGTGAGGAGGGGACGCGATGATCGCGCGCCCGGAGAGTGCGGCGGGCGGATCGTCGCTCGATCGTGCGGGCGAGCCGGAAGTTCTCGGCGAGCCGCGGTCGATCGCGGCATGGCTTCATGGGCTTTCGCGGCGCATGAACGTGCCGGCGTCGGAGCGGCGGGCCGTGTGCGACGAGCTGGACGCGCACTTGCGCCAGCGCGTGCAGGAACTCATGCTGTGCGGACAGTCCGAGGCTAAGGCAACGGCGGGGGCGATCGAAGAACTCGGCGACGCGGACGAACTGGCGCGGCGGTACACCCAGGCGTATTCATACCCACGAAGGAGACGCATCATGCAGATCGGAATGTTCGGGATCGCGGGGGCGGCGGTGGTGACGGCGATCGTGACGTTCAACGGCCCTGGGAGTGTGATCCCCACGTCGGCGTTCCAGCCGCCGCGAGAGGAGCCGCCCGCGGCGCTGCGCGACATCAAGATCACGGCCGATCTTTCGCTGCGCTGGGATGACTTCTTTCAGGCGATCGGGCAGGGGGCCAGCCTTCCGGTGTTCGTTCACTGGCCGCAATTGCGGGGACTCAGCGGCGGGGATGTTCCGACGTTCTCCCCCCGCAACGGGGGCGGCGGGGGTTTGGCGGGGTTTTTCGCTCGACGCGGCGATCACCATGCTCAACGACCACGCGAATCTGACCAGCGACATGGGCCTGGCCTATCGCGTGCAGGACGGGCGCATCATCTTTTCGTCGCAGGCGTTCTTTGATCGGCAGGAGACGGTGCTTGTCACCTATGACCTTACCGCGGCCATCGGTGCGCGGCAGGGCGACATCGATGGCGGCGCGACGACTCAAGAAGTGATCGACAGCATCAAGCAACTGGTGACGGCGTTGGTGCATCCCGATCTGTGGGCCGAGAACGGCGGGGACCTGGCGCGCATGCAGACCTATGGAACCAAGCTGTTCGTGAGTGCGCCGTCGAGGCTCCAGCCGAAGGTGCAGTGGGTGCTTGCCGAAATGGCGACGGCGGGGCCGAAGGACCATGCGCTGCCCGGCGCGGGCGCCAACATCGGCGACACGCAGACGCGCGTCTTTCCGCTCAAGCACGTCGCGGCGGGCGAGGCGCTCGGCGGGATCAGGGCATTTCATTCGCCTCAGCCCGTGGACTTCACCACGGCGGCGAGCGACGCCGGCACCAACTCGATCATCGTCCAAGGGTCAGCGGACCTGCTCGCCCGCGTGGGCGCCGCGATCGACGCGATCGATCGGCCGGCAACACCAGATCGCAAGCCGGTCTCGATGCTCGACCCCCGATTCCAGATCAGGGCCGCGGGCGACGGCGGGCTGGTGATCCGCGCGTCGGACGGCACGGAGCTTCGCTGCGAGGAATTGAACATCGACCCCGAGGCGGGGATGCAGGCGGTGCCGGTGGGGGCCAAGGGGGAGCGCGTGCCGGTGCTGGGCGATCTTCCGATCCTGAACAACCTGTTCACCACGCCGGCGCGGACGGTGCCGCTGCGGGAGCTGCCGCGGCAGTGACCTACAAAGATCATCTCTCGCATCAGCGAACGGCGCCGGCAAGGCGCCGTTTTTCATGGGGCAGATCTGAGATCGGCGAGGATCGCTGCTTCGCTTTCGGAGCGAGGCGTTGGGTGATGGTTGATCGATCCGGGTCGAAGTCGCTGGAGATTCGGGCTCCAGGGGCACGAACCCGCACAGACGCCGCGAGCGAGGTCCACGCCGGGCGACAGCGCACACCCGCCAGCTTGGTCGTATGATGTTTGCGTGATCTGTCCAAACTGCGGCAAAGACAACGACAAGGTGATCGACAGCCGCGCTTCCGACGGCGGAAAGGTCGTGCGCCGGCGGCGCGAGTGCCTCGAGTGCGGGCGACGCTTCACCACTTACGAACGGGCCGAGCCCGCGGCCAGGCTCATGGTCATCAAGCGCGACGGCACTCGCCAACCGTTCGATCGCGACAAGGTTCTCCGCGGCATCCAGGTCGCGTGCGGCAAGCGCCCGATCGGCGAGGACGTGAAGGAGCGGTCCGCCGACGAGATCGAGGAAGAGATCCATCGCCAGTACGACCGCGAGGTGCCTTCGCGGGCGATCGGCGAGCTGGTGAAAGCCAAGCTGCGTGACATCGACGAGGTCGCGTACATCCGCTTCGCCAGCGAGTACGACCAGTTCAAGAGCCTGGAAGAGATCAAGAGCCAGATCGAGTTGCTGGGCAATCGCGTGAAGGACGTGAAGGACCAGCAGAAGCTGTTCTGATCGGGGCGATCATGGACGGATCGGCGCGAAAGATCGGAAGAGTGGCGGCTGGCGCGATGACGTGCGTCGCGTTGGTGGCGTCGCTCGCGTCGTGTTCGCCTCCGCCGCCCAAGGCCGCGCCGTCGTACCCGCTGGTCGACACGGCGATCTACGACGATCGGGCGCGGGAGCTGATCCGGGAGCGGGGCATGGAACTCCTGGCGCAAGGTGCGCAGCCCGCGTGGTGGAGCTCGCTCACAGAGTTATCGGGGAATGTCGCGACGATTCCCGCGTCGGGCGCGGCGGGGGACTTGCAGATCGCGTTGGCGCTGGCGGGCCGAAACGCGAAGGCCGCGGCGACGGAGTTGCTGGGGACCGAGCCGCTCTCGCTTGAGTTTGTTCACAGCGCGTGCCGGCGGACGGACGCGGGGCAGATCGAAGCGATGGTGCTGGCGCGGGCGCTGGGCCCGGCGCGGTCCCAGGTGCAAGTCGTGCCGATTCCCACGAGCGAGCAGCCCAAAGCGGAGCCCGGTGAAGCGACGCGAGCAACCATGGTCGCCTCGCCCGGAACGCCAGCGCCTTCCGAAGGCGTTGAGCGTCCCGCGTGGTGGTTTGACGCGCCGAGGGTCGTCGATACGAAGATCGAGGCGTGCGCGATGGCCGACGGCCCGACGCTGCGCGACGCGCGCAACGCCGCGCTGGCCAAGGGCGCGGCGGCGCTGTCGGCGGCGACGGTCAAGGGCGTGAGCGCGGGCGAGACCCAACGTGTCGCGACGGCGCGCCTGCCCGACGGGAGTTATCGCGCGTTTGTGCTGATGAGCGCGTCGCGGCGGTAGCGGCGGGCGTGCGATGATGTCGCGTGAACGAACAACTCAAGGGCTCGTTGCCCGAATATTCTTTGTGTGGGGAATCGCGTGCGGCGGGCTCGGGCTGGCGATTCCCGAGCCCTTCGTGCGTGTCATGGCACTGGCTCTCATGGTGGTGTGCGGCACGGCGTTTTTCATGCCGCGCCTGATGCAGCCGATTGTGATCTGGTTCGTAGCGATCGCGAGTGTGATTGCCATGATCGTGGGGTATTCCGCGGCCGGTGTCGAGGGACTCGTGTTGGCGATTGTCATCGCCTGCAACGTGCTCGCACCGCCCGCGATTGGCGCGTTCATGCTCAAGCACCTGTACGCCGGGACGCACCCTGAAGCTGGCAGTTGTCCGCGCTGCGGCTACTCGCTTCGAGGCCTACGCTCGCCGCGCTGTCCCGAATGCGGGCATGACATACGGCTATCCCCATGACTCGAAGTGTGTCCAAATTCCAGGATGTCGGCGCTCGCCTGCTCTGCGCGTGGGGTGCGGCGTGGGGCTGCTATGGACTCACGATCCCCGAGGCGTTCGTGCGGCTGTTCGGCTTTACGCTCGCAGTCGTATGCGGCGCCGCGGTGTTCATGCCGCGGGTCATGCCGTCGTTTGTGATCTGGTTCGGCGGTCTGCTGGGCGTTCTGGCGATGCTGGTGGGGTTTGGTGCGGCGGGCCTGGGCGGGTTTGCGTTTACGGCGTTTGCGTCGCTTGTGATCCTCGGGCCACCGGTCATCGGCGCTCTCATGCTCAATCGGATTCACAACCCCAAGCCGCCAGCACCGGGCGTGTGTCCCGAGTGCGGTTACTCGCTCGCGGGGCTTGAGTCGAACCGCTGCCCGGAATGCGGCACGGAGAAGCGCGGCGGGTAGGGCTCGCCAATGAAAGACGCCGCGAAATTGCCGCGGCGTTGAGGCTCACGCTCGGGTGTCGGCCCGCAATCAGCGACGGCGAATCACATGTGATTCCGGCACGCCGCCCAGTGGCAGTCCTTGCCGATGTTCTGCGAGACCAGGTCTTGCAGCGGCACGCCGGCGTCGTCGTTGGTAGTGACGAAGCGCTGTTCAAACTTGGAGTGGCCCATCAGCGAGAGTTGCTCGCGCGGGTACAGGCGATAGTTCTTGCACTTTTGCCCGGCGCGCAGCGTTTCGTGCCCGGAGGCGCCCGAATTGAATCGCGTCAGCGAATCGACGAGCTGGCCGGTCCGATTGCCGAGCGACACGCCGTCGGCCTGGTAGAACGTGATGGTGGTGCTGGCGGGGATGGGGAACTCGCCGTCGGCGGGACTCCAGCCGCCCCGCCCGGAAAAAACAACCGAACTGCTCGAGCGAGCCTGACTGTTCAGGGCCGCGACGCGATCTGAGACTTTTCCCATGATTTCTCCTTTCCAGCGTGTGGAGAGAGGCGGAGATTACCGCGCCGGGCGCGGCCCGGCAAGAATCCAACGCGATTTCCGTGTCGTGCGTTACGGTCTGGCCGCGTTGATACCGGACATGCGAATTCGGCATTCTGCCTGGCCGCGAACCCGCCCATTCTTGCGCAACTCTTAATCGGCCTGAATCTCCAGCACGCCGCCGCTGAACCCCTCGCGCAGCTCAACCTCAATGCGCACGCCCTCGGCCTTCACCGCGTCGAACGTGACCTGATTGAACGAGTCCTTCGCGACGCCCAGCGGCCCGGGCGTCAGGGGCTCAACCCACGTGCCGCCCACTCGCACCAGCACCTTCGCCGACTTTGGCACGCGGCACTTTCCGCCCGCCGGCTCGTCGTCGAACCAGTACACCCGCACCTTGCGGACCTCGCGCGGCGAGTCGAACTCGTGTTCGGCCCACTCGCGCGTGCCGCGGTGGTCCCACCATGTGAGGCGCGGGATCGAATGATCCGCCGAGTTCTTCGGCACCAGCCCGTCGGCGATCGCGCGGACCGTGTCACTCCTGAAGCAATGTGAGGCGCCGACCTTGATGTTCTTTGCCTCCGGCGGCACGGTCCACGCGTGGGCGTCGGGCTTGTCGGAGACGGTCGGGAACGCGCTGACGCGCAGGCGGGCCGCACCCATCGGGATGAGCGTCACGGTTTCGATTGGCTCGCTGGATTTGGCGGGGCTGTCCTGCAAGAGCCCGACGAGCCCGAGGTAATCCTGCTTCCACTCGGGAATGCGTCGCGCCTTAGCCTTGATGGAGATCGGCACGTTGTCCTGCGTGAACGGCATGTTGCCGGCGGGCATCGAGCCCTTGACCACTTCGAATCCGGCCGCGGCGTTCTTCGCGTCGAGCACCAGGCCGTAGTTCCAGGGCGATTCGGGCCAGATCTCCTGGCCCGGGAAGGCGTCGGGACCGCCGGAGCGTTTGTAGTTTTCCTTGATCTTGAGCGAGTATGTCAGCGGGCCGCGATCGATCGACACGCTGTTGTGATTCGCCTTCCACGTGCGGATGTTCGGCGTCATCGGGAGCAAGAGCGAGAGCGTGTCGCCCTTCTTCCACGCACGGCTCACGCGGATGAACCCGCGCGAATCCGCGAGGGCGTTCTTCACGGGCGATACGGCCGCATCCTTGTTGACGACGACGCTCGGGTTCTCGCACCATCCGGGCACGCGCAGATACACCGGGAACTCCGTGGCCTTGTCGAGATCGAACGAATAGACGATCGTCTCTTCGAACGGGTAGTTGGACGAGGTGGTGATCGTCGCCTTTGTGCCGTCGCCCACCTTGGCGGTGACGGTTGACGGCGCGAAGAAGACGGCGGCCAGGCCGTTGTCGCTCGTCGCCATCCACTGGGTCTGCACGAAGTTGGGCCAGGCGTGCCCGAAGTTGTGCTGGCAGCAGCGGTGGTCGTCGGAGCGCATCTCGAACATGTTGCCGCCGTTCTGCACGCCCGGCGCCTTGCTCGACTTGTCGGACTGGATGTGATTGGGCGAGGTGAGGTAGCGGAGCCCGCTGAAGTCGGGCATGACCGCGGCGGGGAGCGAGTTGAACGCGACGTCCTCGGCGCGATCGGCCCACACGGGATTGGCGGTGATGGCCACGAGACGCTCGCACGACAGCATCATCTCCGCCATGCCGCACGTTTCGACCGCCTGGCGTGGGTCGGCAAAGCCGGGGCGGCAATTCTCGTCGCTCCCGAACATCCCGCCCGGCACCTGCCCGTACATCTCGCGGATCTGGCGCCAGTTGCGGTCCGCGGCGTTCAGGTGCTTCGGGTCCTTCGACTGCTGGTAGAACGTCGCGGGCCCGCCGAAGGCCTGCGACATGTTGACGTTGTGCCAGTCGGGGATGCCGTCGGTCCAGTTGATGGTGTGCGCGTGGACGCGCTTGGCCAGGTCGAGGAGGAAGGCGTCGCCCGTGTGGTTGTAGAGCCAGTAGACGCTCGCGAGGTTGTCGGCCGCTCGCTGCTGCTGCCAGTACGGCGGGAAGAGGTCCTTCTCGGGGATCGTCATCTGGAACTTGAAGTAGCGCGTCATGAGGTCAATGACGCGTTGATCGCCGGTCGCCTCAAAGTACGTCTGCAGGCAGTTGAGCATGACCATGTTGGGCCAGAGGTCGAGCGGCCCGTCGGTGCTGCTCACGGTCGCCTTCGCGCCCTGCCCGCGCGGGCCGAACATGCCCGACGCGTCCTGGCTGGCGATCGCGCCCTCGATCCAGACTTTGGCTTCGTCGATCTGGGCCTTGTTGTCGGTGAGATACGCCGCCGCGATGAAGCCCTTGAGCCAGTACGGCACTTCCTCCCAGCCGTACTCGCCCTGCCCGTCCTTGGACAGCCACGCGTTCTTCTCTTTCTTCAGAAACTGGCTGATCTCCGTCAGATGTCCGTGGAAGCCCGCGGCCTGGAGCTCGACCTGCTTCTTCAGCCAGCCCTCGCCGCGAACGCTCCCGATGGGGAGCTTGACGAGCGGCGAAGCGATCAAGGGCTCGCGGTTGGAGATGTAGTGCGAGTTCCGCGTGTCGGTGGGCGGGTGCGCGACGTACGTGATCTCATCCGCGCCGAGCGACGGGGCGCACAGGCTGGCACTGCACACCAGGCCTGCGGCCATGGCGGTCGTGACCGCGAGCGACCGCCCGCTCGCGACGGAAGTGGTGGGGTTCTTCATGCCGCCAGTCTATTCACTCGGCGGTCTTGCACACGTTTTCCAAAGGCAAGGTGATTTGGCGTGGCTGGCCACTCTTGTCCTTTCTTCCACCGATGCTTGATACGCGATGCCCGATGCCTTCCAAAAACAACCAAGGCCGCTTTCGCGACCTTGGTGATTGGGTCAATCAGATTGTCGGCACAAGCTCAGGCCTTCTTGGACTTCTTCTCGCCCTTGTCGGCCTTCTCGGGCTTGGCTTCGGCCTTCTTTTCGGCCTTGCCGCCGAACTTGCCCTCGCCCTTTTCGGCCTTCTCGGCCTTGGCCTCGGGAGCGGCATCGCCCTTAGCGGCCTTGTCGCCCTTCTTGGACTTCTTCTCGCCTCTGCCTTCGCCGTCGGCGGGTGCCGCACCCTCAGCACCCTCGGCCGCAGCCGGGGCCGCGGCGGGCTCGTCGCGGTGCAGATCGAGCTTGCGATCGGCCTGCACGTGCACCTTCACGCTGGCGTCCAAGTCGGAGTCCAGCCTGATGTGGACTTCGTAGGTATCGATGCGCTTCATTACCTGGTTGATGCGAACGTCGCGCGGCTTGACGGCATAGCCGCCCGCGTTGAGTTCGTTCGACACGTCCTGCTGCGTGATCGCGGCGTAGAGGATTCCCTGGTCGTTGCACGAACGAACCAGCTTGATCTCCACACCCTGCAGCTTCTGCGAGAGCCCCTCGCGCATGCGGCGCTGCTCGGCCAGCATCTTCTGGGCTTCGGCGCGCTTGCCCTGCAGCTGCTGGATCAGCTCGTCGCTGGGCTTGGTCGCCAGGGCGCGGGGAAGGAGGAAGTTGCGGGCGTAGCCGTTGCGGACGTTGACGATGTCGCCGACGATTCCGAGGCTCTCGACGTTTTCGACCAGGAGGAGTTTCTGCGTGCGGGGCATGCTGCTGTCCTTTCGGGCTCTCGAGGAGCCGGGAAGTTAGGAGTCGCTCGGCCGCTATCCCGGAACACCCGGGCACGCCGCCGACCCCAACGGTGAAAAACACGGAGTGGCCCAATCGGGAACCCGACGGGGCGCAAGGGGAAGATCTTAGAACGGGATGTCGTCGTCGGCCACGTTCGCGGGCGCGGGGGCCGAGGACGACGAGGACGAACCCTGACGGGAACCGCCCTGCGACGAACGCCCGCCGCCACCGCCACCGCCGCCACCTCCGCCCTCGCGGCTGTCGACGAACTGGAAGCTCTCGACCACCACGCGGAGCTTGGAGAACTTCTGGCCCTCCTTCTCCCACTGGTCGAGCTTGAGGCGGCCTTCGATGAACACGGGGCGCCCCTTGGCGAGGTACTGGGCCATGACCTCCGCGGTCCGGCCCCAGGCCTCGCAGTCGACAAAGGTGGTTTCCTCGCGGTTTTCACCCTCGGGGGTCTTCCAGCGGCGGTTGACAGCCAGGCCGATGTTCGCCACCGCCTGATTGCCCGACACGTGGCGCAACTCGACGTCGCGCGTCAGGTTTCCCATCAGAAAGACGCGATTCAGATTCCCGGCCATGGCGATCCTCCCGTCTCGACACCACCCGACGCGGATGGACGATCGATACCGATCATTCTACAAACATTCAATCGCAAAGGCGAGCGACACGAAACCGGGCTTACTGGGGCGCGGGCTCGGACGCCGGAGCGGCGGCGGCAGCAGCAGGGGCGGCGCCCTCGGTCGCGGGCTGTGCGGCACGCTCGCCACGCAGCTTGATCTCGACCTCCAGCTCCTTGCGGCCGTCGAACGACGCGATCTCTTCGGGGGTGTACTGATCGGCGCGGACGATCAGTGTTCGCATGATCTTCTCCGAGAGGTTGCAGTCGCGCTCGATGTGGGCGAGGTCGGTGTTGGGGGCCTTGAAGTAGACGAGGATGTAGATGCCGCGCTTCTGGCCGGCGATCTCGTAGGCCAGGCGGCGCTCGTCCCACTTGCGGAGGGCGACGATCTCGCCGTGCCCGCGGGCGATGATCTCCTTGATGTGCTCGACGGCGCTGCCGAGATCGGCCGCGACCGCCTGGGAGAGGAGGAACATCGCCTCGTACTGATACACGCGCTTCGGGGTTGCCATGACTGTTTCCTTGCTGATCCTGAGTGAATGACTCGGTGTGTGTGACTCGATTGAAAGACTGTTTACGACTCGGAACGACGCGCCGCGGGATCGATCCCGCCCTTGGGCGCTTCGGTTGGTGAATTGGAACTCGAACCTCTCGCGTCGGGCGCACGGCTTGGGGCACGCCCCGGCCCGCTTTCTGGCTTGTTCTCCGCCTTGCTCTCCGGCCTGGTCTCAGTGGGGCGCTCGCGCTTCGGACGCGCGGGCGTCTCGGGCGCGTTGCACGAGTTCATCGCGGCGTCGACGCCCTTGGAGACGAACGTCTCGCACGCCTTGACGCCTTTGTCGATCGCGCCGCTGAACGTCGCCCACTCGTCGTCGGACAGACGCGAGAGAACGAAGTCGGCCTGATCCATGAACTCGGGCTTGCCGCCGGTCTCGCCGACACCCACGCCCAGACGCAGGCGCGGATAGTCCTCGCGCCCCAGGGCCCGCTGGATGTCGGACAGGCCGTTGTGCCCGCCCGTCCCGCCGGCCGGACGCATGCGGAGCGCGCCCAGCGGCAGGTAGATGTCGTCGGTGATGACCAGGAGGTCGTTCTCCGGCGACAGCTTGTAGAAGCCCACCGCCTCGCCCACGCACATCCCCGAGCGATTCATGAATGTTGTGGGTTTCAGGAGCAGGCATCGCTCGCCGCCCACCTGGCATTCGACCGCGGCCGCGTTGAAGCGGGCCCGCGGCGTCTCGCCCGGTGCGTGCTTGGCGGCCAGGCGATCGACGACCAGGAACCCGGCGTTGTGCCGCGTCTTGGTGTACTGATTGCCGGGATTGCCAAGGCCGACGATGAGCTTCATGGATGCACGAACACGATCGAACAAAGGAACGGAGAGAACAAACGCGAACACGGGTCTGAGCGAACTGTCCGGCGCCGGTGGTGGACCCACCGGCGCTGGACATGCGGGGGATTACTTCTTCTTGTCGCCACCGGCGGCGGGCTTGGCGTCCTTGGCGGCCGGGGCAGCGCCCTTGGCGGCGGGAGCAGCGCCCTTCTTGTCGCCGGCCGCGGCGCCCTCCTCGCCCTCGGCCTTCTTGGCGGTGATGACTTCGGGTTCCGCCGGGCCGCCCTCGGCCGCGGTCGCTTCGCCCACGACGATCTCCTGCTGGATGATGACCTGGGCCAGGATGGCGTGCTTGTCGGTGATCATCTTCATGCCCTTGCCCGGCAGGGAGATCTCACCGGCGGTGATCGCGTGCCCGACGTCGAGCGTGCCCAGGCTCACCTCGATGAACTCGGGGAGCTCGGTCACGACGCATTCCACCACGACCTCGTTGGTCGGGTGCATGAGGATGGCGCCGGCCTGCTTGAGGCCCGGGGCCTCGCCGACGAGGTGGATCGGAACACGGGTGCGGACGCGATCGGTCAGGCTGACCCTGGCGAAGTCCGCGTGCACGATCTCGGTGCCGAGGTAGTCGAACTGCACGTCCTTGAGCAGGACGGTCTGCTTGTCGAATACGCCCGGCAGGTCCATCCGGAAGATCTTCTCGCCCTTGTTGATGTGACGCTTGGTCTCGCGCGCGTCGACCGAGAGCGACAGGGGCTCGGTGCCCTTGGCGTAGACGACGATGGGCAGACGGCCCTGTTCGCGCTCGCGCTGGCTGTACCGCGTCCCGAGACGCTCACGCTTGTTGGCCGAAAGAACGGGGGTTGATTCACGCATGGCTGATTCCTTCCGTCGTACCGGGCCCAATCGTTCGGGCCTTCTTTGTTCGTGCCGGGTTTCTGGCCGGCCTTTCACTCACTTCACGTCGATCAATCGATCCGTCGCGGGCGACACACCCTTGCGGGCGGCGGATCGGGATGTCCTGGACTTGGCCGCTGACTTCTTCCTACCTCTTCGTCCCCGCCGTCTGCTGGAACAACGCCGACACCGACAGGTTGTTGTGGATTCGATTGATCGCTTCGCCGAGCAGGCGCCCCACGCAGAGCTCGACCAGCTTGGGACGCAGCGAATCAACGCGCGACCCCAACGGGATGGTGTTGGTCACCACCACCTGCGAGATGAGCGGGCTCGCCAGGCGTTCCATCGCCGGGCCGACGAGAACCGGGTGCGTCGCGGCGGTGATCACACGCTTGGCGCCGCGATCGAGCACGAGCTTGGCCGCCTCGAATACCGTGCCGGCGGTCGAGATCATGTCGTCGAACATCAGCACGGTGCGGTTCTCGACGTGGCCGATGAGGTTGCCGGTCGTGACGGTCGAGCCAGAAAGACGCCGCTTGTTGATGATCGCCAGCTCGCCGCCGAGCAGGTTGGCCATGCCCTCGGCGACCTTGACGTTGCCGACGTCGGGGCTGACCAGGCAGAGCTCGCCCAGGTCCTTGCGGATCGACGTGAAATATTCGACGAACACCGGCGTCGCCGAGAGGTGGTCCACCGGCAGGTCAAAGAAGCCCTGGATCTGGGCGGCGTGCAGGTCGATCGAGAGCACGCGATCCGCGCCCGCGGCGGTGATGATGTTGGCGACGAGCTTGGCGGTGATCGGGACGCGTCCCTCGTCCTTGCGGTCCTGGCGTGCGTAGCCGAAGTAGGGCACGACGACCGTGACGCGCGCGGCGCTGGCGCGCTTGAGGCAGTCGATGAAGACCAGGAGCTCCATCAGGTTGTCGTTGACCGGATCGCACGTCGAGAGCACGACAAAGCAGTCGCGCCCGCGCACGTCCTCGTCGAGCTTTACGATCAGCTCACCGTCGGGGAAGACCACGGTCTTGGCCAGGCCGAGCGGGATGCCGATGTGCGCGACCACGCGATCCGCGGGGTAGCGCGAGCGGCTGCCGCAGAAGATCCTCAGGTTGTCGCCGTTCCCGCCCGCCATGCGTTCCCCCTCACGCGTTTCCGTGCTTCGATGAGGCCTGTGGAGAAGAAAATCCCGCGCCGCTTTGGTGCTGGTGGAGACCCCCCCCAGCCCGCCCGCCACGTGCCCGATAGATCCCGTCGACACGGCTCAGCTCCTCCGGTGTATTGATCGAGAGGATGTCCTCCGGCGGGACCGCGTCGATCACCTCGACCCGGGCCCCGTCGGCCAAGAGCAGTTTCGGAACGTCCGTCAGGTAGTACTCGCCGCTGCGCTCGTTGCGCCCCACTCGTGCCAGGGCCGAGAAGAGCAGCAGGGCGTCGAAGCAGTAATAGCTCGGGTTGACCTCGCGGATCGCCAGCTGGGCCGGCGTGCAGTCCTTGTGCTCGACGATCGCGACGAAGCGTCCGTCCGGGCTGCGCACGATGCGCCCGTAGCCGGTGGGGTCGTCGATCACCGAAGTTGCCAGCGTCGCGGCAGCCCGCGCGGCGCGATGGCACGCCAGGAGCTTGCCGAGCGTCTCGCTGCGGATCAGCGGCCCGTCGCCGCACAGCACGAACACGTCGTGACCGCGCGACGCTCGCTCGCCCGCGAAGTTCTCGATCGCCGCCATCACCGCGTGCCCGGTGCCGAGTTGCTCGCTCTGCACGGCGAACTGGACCTTTGATCCGTACGACGCCAGCGCCTCGCGCACCAGCTCCTGCTTGTACCCGACGACCACCACGATCTTGGAGCAGCCCGCGTCGAGGCACGCGTCGACCACGGCGCACACCATGGCGCGCCCGCCCACGGGATGAACGACCTTGGGAAGGTCGGAGCGCATCCGTGTGCCCTTGCCGGCGGCGAGGATGATCGCGGTGCACGATGTGCCGGTCGTCGCGTTGCTCATGTTCGTGCCGATTTGGGTCGCGGGCGTGGGAGGGTGCCGATGCACGTCGGTTCGCGGGCGGGTTCATCCCGCGCCGCGCTCCCCATGGGAAAGCTGGTCGACGAGGATTTGAACCTCGACTAACAGAACCAAAATCTGCTGTGCTACCGATTACACCATCGACCAGTCGATGGACCCAGAGCGGCGCCTCCTATCCCCGGGCGATGTCGCCCGCCGAACCCAAGACCACTTCCCGTCGCGGTCCCGAGATCGCGCTCCTGAAGGAGCGGGATTCCGGCTGCCGCGGCACAGAGTGCCCGCGAAAACTCGCGAGCGGGAGCGAGACCTTCCCACAGCCGCTGGGGGAAGACCCATGATCGTGCCTCAGTCCGCGGAGTGGCTGCCGCGAGGCGTCCGTCACGATCGGCTCCGAAACCGACAGGCGGAATGATTGGAATCCCGCGCCACGGAGTCAATCCATCGGGGTTTGTTCGCCCGATTCTTCCGAGTCAACCGCCCCATCCCTCGGCAACGCTGGCGGCGGGCCCTCCACCGCGTCCCGGCTGATGACCTCGTAACAGGTCGCGAGCAGCCCGACCAGGGGAAACGAAGCGCCCGCGACGCCCTGGAAGGGGCTTGGGCCAAGGCGCCGCAAGAGCGGATGCTTCACGGGTGAGTGCTGCCGGACGAAATCCAGCGAATGGAGCCCGGGCCCCGCGTCCCAGAACTTGTCGAGGCACTGATCAAGCGACGGAGCCTCGCCCTCGCCGGGCAGGCGCGGCGCGTAGACCGGGACCGCCGAGTTTCCCGCGCGCGCCACGGAACGGCGTTGGCGCAGCCGCTCCAGCAACTCCGCCGCCGCCATGCCCCGCATCGTGAACATGTGGAACGGGTCTTCGCTGAGCCGCTCGGCAAAGAGCATGGCGACGCACACCGCGTGCTTGCACCACTGGCGTCCGCCCTTGAAATCATCGCACGTACACGACACCCTCACGTCCGTCGGCTCGGTCGGGAAGAGGCGAAGCCCCAGCGGCGCGAAAAGGTCCTCGATGTTGGGCGGGAGCTCGCCCGACAGGAGCTTGGCGGCGTGGATCGCCTGGTCCGACATCGCCTCGACGATCCGGTCCCATTCGTCGTGTGAAAACGCGGTGAGCGAGAGCACGGTGGTGTACGGGCGATAGGCGCGGCCCTGCACGCTGGCGTCGACGCGACCGACCTCGACCGACAGCCGCTTGGTCTGCCCGTTCTTGGCGTAGTCGATGCCCTCGACCAGGTGCTGGCCCTCGCCGGCCTGCTCAACGAGCCTTACCCAGCGCTGCGCCGCCCACGAGGCGTTTTGATCGCTGAGCAGGAGCTTGACCCCGCCACGCACGCGACGCGGGCGCAGCAGGGGCTGCTTTCGCGATCGATCCGAGAAGTTCGGGACGTTAGTCACGCGGCGATTCTCGGGGCTGGGAGCGGGTGCGGCGGGTCCCCGGCCGCGCCGGGGCAGAACCGAAATGTTGGCGGCCAACGCCGTGATGTCCAGCCTGGGAGGTTGTTCGGGCCGGAGAGACAACGATCATTCTTCGACAATCGCGTCCTGGCGAAGGGTGAGCACGTCGCGGAGCTGATCGGTCGAGAGCTCGGTGAGCCAGCGCTCGCCGCCGCCGATGATGTTTTCCGCCAGCTCGGTCTTCTGCTCGATCATCTCGTCGATGCGTTCTTCGAGCGTGCCTTTGACGACGAACTTGTGGACCTGCACGGTGCGTGTCTGCCCGATTCGGTAGGCGCGGTCGGTCGCCTGGTTCTCCACGGCGGGGTTCCACCAGCGGTCGAAGTGGAAGACGTGCGTTGCGGCGGTCAGGTTCAGGCCGACGCCGCCGGCCCGCAGGCTGAGCACCAGCACCGGCTTGGACCCATCCGCTTTCTGGAACGTCTCGATGATCTCCTGTCGCTGGGCCTGCGTCGTCCCTCCGTGCAGGAACAGAACTTCGCGGTCGAACCGCGCCTGGATCATGGTCGAGAGCATCGCGCCCATCTGGCGGAACTGGGTGAAGACCAGCGCCTGCTCGCCCTCGGCCAGAACCTCGTCAAGCAGTTCCAGAAGTCGCACGCACTTGCCGGAACGCTCGGGCTCGATCTGGCGTGCCGGGCGGCCTTCGCTCGCCTCGTGGTCCTTGAGCAGCTGGCCGGGATGGTTGCAGATCTGTTTGAGCTTGATGAGCGCCGCCAGCACCAGACCGCGGCGGTGGATTCCTTCCGCGTTGTCGACCTCGGTGAGCATGCGGCGCACGCACGTCTCGTAGAGCGACGCCTGCTCGCTCGTGAGGTGGCAGTAATCGCGTGTCTCGAGCTTCTCGGGAAGGTCCGCGACGACCGTCGGGTCGCTCTTCAAGCGCCGGAGCACGAACGGCCTGACCAGCCCGCGCAGCTGATCCGCGCACGACTTGTCGCGGTATCGCTCGATCGGCACCGCGAACCGCGTGCGGAACGTGTGGGCCGAGCCGAGATACCCCGGGTTGAGGAAGTCCATCACCGACCACAGCTCGGACAGGCGGTTCTCGACCGGAGTGCCGGTGAGCGCCACGCGCCGCTCGGCCACGAATCCCCGTACGGCCTGCGACTGCTTGGCCATCGGGTTCTTGATGTACTGCGCCTCGTCGAGCACGATTCGCCCCCACGAGACCTTGCCCAGCACTTCCTTGTCGCGGTGCGCCAGCGAATAGGTCGTGACGACCAGATCGCTTTGTTGGGCCGCGTCGACGAGTTCCTGGCCCGACTGGCGTTCCAATCCGTGATGCACCAGCACGCGAAGTTCGGGGCAGAAGCGCCGTGTTTCTTGGAGCCAGTTGCCCACGACGGACATGGGCGCGACCAGGAGCGTGGGCAGCACCTTGGGGGACGAGTCGCCCACCGCCAGCTGGCCCTCCGCCGCCTGACGCTCCAGCGCCAGGAGCGCCAAGAGCTGGATCGTCTTGCCCAGGCCCATGTCGTCCGCCAGGCACGCGCCCAGCCCCAGTCGCTCGAGGAAGCAAAGCCACGACAGGCCGCGGACCTGATACGGGCGCAGCGTGCCGCGGAAGCTCCTCGGCGTGTCCAGGATCTCGATGCCCTGGCCCGCCTGACCGTTCAACATCGCCGCGACCCAGCCGGTGGCCTCGAGTCCGACGACGGGGATGCCGGTCTGCTTCAGGTCCGTGCCGTACGCCATGCGCAGCGCGTCGGCCACGCGCATCTCGCCGCCCGGGTTCTCGCGGATGAAGCGGATCGCGGCCTGCACGTCCTCGGGGCGGACCTCGACCCACCGCCCGTTCACGCGCACCAGCGGCGTTTTCTTCGCCGCCAATTGCTCGAACTCGTTGAGCGTCAGCGACGTGTCACCAAGTGCGATCTCCCAGCGGTATTTCACCAGCGCGCCCATGCCCAGCTTGGGCGTGGCGGCCGTAGACGAGCCCGCGCTCGCCGGGCCGCCCGGCAGCGTTGGATCGCTCTCGACTCGGAGGCGCGCGCCCAACCGCGCCATCGGCGAGTCCCCCCCCCCGGGAACGAGCCCGCCGAACCCCTGGCCCATCAGGATCGGGCGCCGCGCGCGCAGGACGCCCTACGCCC
>OEIV010000214.1_pt1 | contig 36137 bp, 18 predicted proteins | sample 1539231 | NCBI WGS metagenome assembly OEIV01 (sample SAMN03794762, study PRJEB22550) | activated sludge metagenome | feature: wastewater treatment plant; material: activated sludge; isolation source: Wastewater treatment plant of a petroleum refinery complex | place: Argentina: Buenos Aires ... | reverse complement strand
AATCTTCAAAAGAGATGAGGGACAGAGCAGAAATTGGGAAGATTGGTGGAAAAACCCAGAGTCAGTAATTTACAATTTTATGGGTCAGGATAACCTTGTTTTTCATGCTTTGATGTGGCCAGGTCAATTGATGGGATTAAACGATGGTTACCAACTACCAAAGTATGTTGTTGTAAACAAATTTTTAAATTACGAGGGGAAAAAGTTCAGTAAAAGTCGCAATTGGACAATTGATTCCAAGGTGATTGCTGAAAAATATGGAGTTGATTTGGTAAGGTATTACATTGCCAGAAATTTACCAGAAAACAAAGAGGGTAATTTCACTTGGGAGGATTTTGTGGCATCGGTGAACAATGAATTAGTGGCGAATCTGGGAAATCTTGTGAATCGAACACTTACATTTGTTAAAAGTAAATTTGCAGGTGTAATTAGCTTGGATAATTTACAAGAGACAGGGGCTTTTGGCTCTAGCCTAACGTTCAGTAGAGTTCATGCACTGCTGACCGGGAATAATCCAATTAACTTAGAGGGTGAGTTTGAAAATGGTCCTTGGATAGTAAAAGCATTTGATGAAATTATGGAACTTTCGAGAAAAGGTAATGTCTACTTTGATCAACAAAAAGTATGGGAGGTAGTAAAGACAGATGAAGAGAGTGCAAAACAGATTCTAATGAATTTAATAAACCTGATCTACGATTTGTCGGTATTGATTTATCCATTTTTACCCGTTACCTCAGACAAACTTCGAAAGATGTTGAACTTGGATCCAATAAAATCCCAAATTGATAAATATTTATGGGAATCTACTACAAGCGAGGGAAATGTTCTAAGAGAAGTAAAATTAGGAGAAGTTGAATTACTTTTTAACAAACTTGATTCCGATAAAGTCCTTTCTGAGAAAGACAATATTGCTTAACAAATTTTAATGAAATCAAATTTACTCCAATACTTTAATGATAAGTTTGGAAGTGCCGATACACTTTTCGATTCTCATACGCACCTATTGGGAATTCCTGAAGGACAACTAGCTCAAACAATCACAAGGGCAAAAGAAAATGAGGTGAAGTATATAGTCGATGTCGCTGTTGACCTCGAAACCTCACGTAATACTATACTGAATCATAGTAAATATAATCGAATAATTTTCCCAACTGTTGGAATAGATCCGGAAGTTGTTGTGCCCGGATCCGATTTGTTTGATAAAAAGATTGATGAGAAAAGAATAGACCAACTTATTTCAGAGTTGGATTCACTTGTTTCTGAGAATAAAGAAGACATATTAATGATAGGTGAGTGTGGACTAGATTATTATTGGATAGAAAAACAAGATTTATCGAAAGAGGAAAAAGAAAGAAGTAAACATCTTCAAAAAAAACTTTTCATTGGTCAATTAGAAATCTCCAGCAAATACAATTTGCCTTTAACAATGCATCATAGAGATTCCCTCGATGACTGTTTAGAATTTATCAATGAAAGTGGCTTGGATTTATTTGGCATTTTCCACTCCTTTACCGGAAGTATTTCAGATGCGATGAATATCTTCCAAAATGGATTTGCTATTGGCATAAATGGAATAATTACATATAAATCTGCGCATGATTTGCGAGCTTGTGTAAGAGAAGTTTCCGGACAAATCAATGCGCCTTTCGATTTATATAAAAAAAACATTTTCCTGGAAACTGACGCACCTTTTTTGCAACCTCGTGGATCAAAGACTAAAATAAATGAGTCGTCAAATATTAAATTAATATACGATTTTCTTGCTAATGGACAGATTGACTAATATAGATTTAACTTCTCAAACAGATAGGACGAAACAAACAAGAGAAAGATTGTATAAGTTAGATCTATTAAATATTTTTCCAAAAGAGTCTGTAACTGATACAGACGGGATGATAGTTAATCTTTGCAAAGAACAAAGATGGGTTGTAAATCCTAAGTCCGATAATATTCCGGATAGCTTTTTTGACCGAGCTATTGTCTCTACAACTCAATCTTTGGGAAGAATTGATACGATCACAAATATTCTCGATCAGAAATTGAAGATAGATCATAGATGGTCCAGACTGGTTACCTATATCGATTTAGTAAAACACCTCAATGACTCTTTACAAGTGAGGTTAAGATATGAGCTGCTGGAAAGCAATATTGTGGTTAAGTGGATTGTCGTAGATACTTCAAATCCGGAGGAAAGTGTATATATCCTGATCGCTCAGTCAGAAGAAACTTCAAATTCATGGGAACGATCTTTCTTGCAAATTGACTCAACCAATAACTCTGTCTCCATAAAGGTATTTAAATATTTTATGTTTGATGGGGAAGGGGTGATGTTGGAAGATTACTCTTATACTGAGCTTGATAATGATAGATTAGAGGCAGACTTGAATAGTAAAAAGCTTCATTTAAAAATAGTTGATAACTTTGCTGGTGTATTTGTACAAGATAGATTTACACTTCCACTTGAGGGTGATGATCCATTTGGTGTGATACACTTCAAAGAAATTATTGATTTAATTAAAAATGAACTTAAGAACGTACCAGATAAACTTGCAGTTTTAAGGAAATTCAACCTCAGGAATCATGAGATTAGAGTGGAAATAGAGTCTCATGTCGGAGTTGAGAATCAATCTCCTAAATTATCTCAAATTGTCTCCAATTTAGAGGAGATGATAGAACAGGTGAAAAACGATGATGTATTGATTCCAAGATAAAATAAATCCCCTTTATAATAACTTAGTTAATCTGTGATTTTGTAAGAGAATCTTTATTTTAAATAGATAAGTTCCAAATAAATTAAGTTACTAGACAAGAAAAGTATAAGTGCTAAGATAGAAATAAATTAATTATTTCTATCTGTAATTTATATTCATGAAAGAGCCCATAAACAAAAAAGTAGTAATCTCGGTATTACTCGGAAGCATAGTTTTTGTAATCGTAGTCATGAGTTCGGTAGCTTATTTAATCGGGAAAGATGTATCCAATCAAGACACTAGTGCAGCCGTTGAAACAGCAGGTGCTTTCGATGATGGGGATTATAGTCTAAAGGAGTGCGCTTTCAATAAGGGAATGGTCTATTGTGTTCCCAAATATGCCTTCGCAAATCAGAAATCAAGTTTAATAGTTCAGTATTTCCCCTCGGGATTCAGAGGTGGAAATCCACCCCAAACTCCAGAATGGGAAATCACTATATGTAAGAAAAAATATACTTCTATCGAAAATTTCAAAGAATATACATTTCGATTCCCAACAAAAACATGTGCAATAACAATAAAGCTTCTTCCTGGAACTGAGCTTGAGACTGTTTTTACAAAAGAATATAAAATTTTGAATAATATAAAGAATTTCAAACTGAGCGACCCAACTTATGTTAAAGGAATTGGTGTAGATTATGACGCCACTCCTATTCAAGGTGATATAAATGCAGATCTTGCAAAAAAGGGTATTACAGAATCTATGATTGAGGATGTCGTTTGGGAATATAAATTCACGAGTGATTATTGTTCGGCAGATGTGGCTAGCAACTTCTCCACAAAGACTAAATATTCTGGATTCATACATCCCGATGCTGTAGGAAGATGTAGAGTGAAGCTTACTGCTTTTGTTGTAACTTGTTCAGATTGCACAACAGCGAACCGAGTAGTTTATACAGCATCAAGTATCATATCTACGAAAGTGCTTGAGGAGGGCATTATGCCATCACCAACAAGCTATTGGTACCCTCCAACTGTAACCCCTACAGCATGGCCAACTCCAAGTGTATATCCCACAACTGCAGCATTGATTCTAGATCCTAAAACCACCACTGTCTCTATGAATTCAGAAATGGAGGTTTCAATTATTGCCATGCCACCTAGCGATAACATCGCTGCTATGCAAATTAGGTTAAAGGTAGTGGGAGCTACTATAGTTCAAGGTTCATATAAAACCGGTGGAGGAAACCTATTTACAGTTGGAACCTGTGACGAATTAGGTACACCTACTACCACAGACAAGGTTTGTATCGACATAACAGGATCATCTCCGTTATATACAAATCAAAAAATTGGCAGTTTCAAAATCTTAACAAACTCAACAAGTCCGGTTTTGGTAGATACTGATGAAGGAAATGCTTATTATGTTGATAGTGTATTGATCTATAGTTCATCGGAGAATCTAGCTAGCTATACAGTAACACCGTAACGAGGAATTTTGATGAAAAAGAGCGCATTTGCCCTCTTTCTTATTTAACACTACGATAGAGACGATTCTATAGATAATTAAAGTCGTTATATCTCATCTAAATTTATACGTGATTGCTCTCGTATAGAAGATATTAAATAAATGATGTATATTTATATGAGAGTATATATATTTTTATACATCTCATGAATTTTTAAAATAAATTTATGGCTCTAGATGCAACCACTCCTGGTAATCCAAATTTACCTGACGATGGAAATTTGGAAACTGAACGTCCTCAAGATGGTGCTTTGGAAAGTGCTTTAAATCCGCAAGCTTTATTAGATCTCTCAATCATTGGCCCGGAGGAGGATGAACCTTCGGTCATCAATCCCCATGGACTGCAAGAAACAACAGTCTTACTGAATGCAAACTTAAATGGAACAGGGGGTATGAACTATACTAGGATATCAGACATACAAAGGGCACATTTAATGATGAGAAGGGTTACTAGTTCTTATTCTCAGGGGGAATTAAGTTCACAAACAGACGCAAAGCCGGCACTTATGAAAAAGGAAAGATTCCATGACCCGATTATTGCGGGTTATGGTACAACTCCAGAAGAAGTAGCCGAATTATATATGGATATGCGAACCAGAACTTTGAAAGATATAGATGTAGCAAATATTGATACAACTCTAGGTCTTGCAAATCTGGCTGCCAGGCTTGGAGATGTAGAAGCGATGAATGTTGCACTTGGTAGAATGAATGAGCTTGGTACAGTTTCAAAAGATTCTCCGGCTTCGAATGAATTATTCTTTGATACTCTAGCACTGATAATAGATCTATCAGGTAAACTAGACCCAAAAGCTCGAGCACTGGTAGAACCAAATCTAACTACATTGGTGGAAAAATTAAGTCATTCCGAAAATATAAGTTTTAAAACATTACCTGAAAGTGTATGGCCTTTCCTAGTAGCAGTAAAGGAAGTGAGGAATAAAGATGAATATATGTTCGTGTTACATGCATTATTCGAGCATGTATCCTCAACACCCGATGAATCGACTAGTGGAGCTAGAAGAGGATTAAGTCTTCACCCTAGGTCACCATATTACGGAGTTGATAGTGATAACGCTCATATATATAGAGATACTGTAATTCGGAATTACCCACAACCTACTACTGACTCTTCTCAAGCATATCGGTTGGCCAGAGGAGTTCGTGGTAATATTATACCTTTTGGCCAAGATAGTCGACAAACATCAGAATTAGTAGTAGATACTTGGCTTGATTTTGCCAATATAAATCCACAAAAACCTGGGGTGATTCATTTATAATCCAAATTTGTACGAAACCATCTTCATTTAGTTTCGTTAATTAGATTCTCGTAAGTTAACAGTTCATGATTTTGGCCAATTACTGTACATTATTGATTCAGATTCTCCTTCTTTTTTTGGTAACGACTGCCAGATTTTCTCGGTTAGGAATGGAATAAACGGATGTAGTAGTTTCAAGTAGGTTTCTAATGCATATAGAATCACCCATTGAGCGGCAAATCTGGATTTCAGTTCTTCTTCTGATGTGTTCATGGGGTTGCCTTCACGATCTTTTGTATATAGTCGTGTTTTTATTTTCTCAAGGTATACATCGGCGAAATGATGCCAAAATGATTCGTAGAGTTCATCTGCTGCAATCCCAAATTTAAATTCTTCTAATCTGCGTGTTGTCTCTTCAATTAATTTAGTTATATGGGTGAGCATTTCTGTGTCATCTGGATCCAAGTTGAGTTCGGTCCGATTTGTATTAATCAAACTGTCAGCACTATCTTCAATATTGAAAAGTACAAACTTCGATGCGTTCCAGATTTTATTACAGAAGTTTCGGTTGGAGGAAACTTTCTCCTCGTATAATCGATAATTTTGGCCAGCTGAATTACCTTTTATGAAACTGTATCTTAGCGCATCTGTCCCATATTTTTGCATCATCTCAAAAGGATCAATTCCATTTCCTTTGGACTTGCTCATCTTTACACCATTTTTATCGAGAACCAATCCATGCAAGTACACGTTTTTGAAAGGAATGGTTTGATTATCTGTTGCACCCGCGTTTAATTTCTTCGCTCTGTATGGATTAAGTAGCATCATTCTGGTTACCCAGAACAATAGAATGTCCCAACCGGTTTCCATAACTTGGGAAGGGTAGAATTCATCATAATCACCGTCCTTTACCATAAGCGTTAAGAACGGCCACTGTCCTGACGAGAACCATGTATCGAGTACATCTTCATCCTGGAACCATTCCATTCTTTTGAGATTATATTTCCTGAGCTCGAGATTTTCTGGATCATTTTCTCGTGACTGTTCTGGAGTTAAATTATTTAACTTCCTCTCGATAACTCTGATGACACCTGCATGTGTAACTAGTAGAGGTTTTTTATAACCTGAAGCTTTCAGCCATGCGATGAATTCTTTTAACCTATTCTCCACGTCCTCAATCTTTTCACCTTTTTCAAGTTCAGGTTGAAAATCAATATTATTTTTCGATGCTTCTTCAGGATATTTTTTACTAAATTCTTCCCAGGTAAGTCCTTCAAGATTTCCGAAATCTCTTTCCTTAAGTAAGTCATTTTCAATAATCTCTAACCCTAATTTTCCATTGATGATTTCCGCAGTTTCTCTGGCTCTTTTCAGGGGAGAACTTATGATTACATCATAAGTGTTTTTAATTTGTTCCTTTGCTTCCAGAGCTTGTTTACGTCCGATCTCGTTTAATTCAATATCGGTAATACCATGGAATTTCCCTAGTTTATTGTAGTCGGTCTCTCCATGTCTCAGCACCGAGATGTTTGTCTGATTTTCTTCATTTGACTTCGATGTGTCATTAGCATTTGGATTCTCATGTCCAACATAAATTAACCCCTCATAATCTTCCGGTTTTTCAATTACTTTTTCGCCGATTTTCTCTTTGACTTCACCTGTTTCTGTTATGTATTGTGTGTGTTCTCCTTTGTACCAAACTGGAACTCGATAGCCCCACCATAATTGCCTAGTTATACACCAATCCTCTCTACTTTCCATCCATTGTAAATATGTTTTTTTCTTTCCTTCAGGCATAATTTCAGTGAGACCTTCTTCAACCAGTCTCTTTGCTTCTTTCTTTAAAGGTTCTGTATCAACAAACCATTGATAGGAGATAAGCGGTTCGATTGGATGTTTGCACCTTTCACAAATTCTAATTCTATTGGCATATTCTTCATCTAGGTAAACAAGCATTCCATTTGATCTCATATCTTCCAACATTACTTTCCGAGCTTCCTTGACAGACAAACCCTCATATTTGCCGGCTAAATGATTCATTTTGCCGTTAAAATCAATAACTTGTTTCTCTGGAAATGCCTCCTCAGGATGTCTGCTTGCGATTTCCCAGTCTTCCATAGAATGAGCAGGGGTGACTTTTACCATTCCGGTGCCAAATTCTTTATCAACTGCAAAGTCTGCAATTACTTTCATTTTGGCGGTACCCGTTAATGTTTGAACCTCAAACTCCTTACCTACGAATTCTTGGTATCTCTCATCATTTGGATCTACTGCTAGAGCTGTGTCTCCAAATTTAGTTTCAGGTCTGACCGTAGCAAGAACAAATCCGTTTGTGTAATATTTGTCGTCTGGATAGTCTGTGAATTTAATGAATTGAATTCCTGCATCTCTTTTTTTAGATTCTGCTACTTTCCATAATTTTGTCACTTCTTGATTCAAATCTCCCTCAAAATCAGGGTTAGACAGAATCAAACTGAATTTTTTATTTAGGCGCATCATGACCCCGTATGGCTTACCTGTCAGGACATCCCCAGCCTTGTGGTTTTGATTATTGAATCCAATACAATGAACGAACATCTCACCTGTCTCGATTTGATATCCACCTTTTATAGTCCCAAGTGCAAAAGGATAGGTCTCTTTGCCATCTTTACTCTCAGATCTTTCGAAAACCCATTCAACTTGATCTAATTGAGAGAAGTCGTTTTTGATTTTTATAGCGTCTGGCTCTGGTTCTAAAAATCCATATTTAAAGTAATAGAAAGGGGAAACTGAATCTTTAAATTCTGTATCAATATCCGCAAGTGCAGATTGACATCTAGGACACCAGTTGATTATTCTTTTGTCACGATAAACTAGTTTGTCTTCGTACATCAATTCGAACGCTTTCAATACTTCATCGACAATTTTGGGTTCTAGGGTAAATAGCTCTCTATCAAAATCTGCTGAAAGTCCGATTTTTTTCTCCTGTTTCCGAGCATTCTCAGAATTTTTGATACAGAACTCATAGCAACGCTTATAAAATTCATCACGACCTAATTTCCTTTTTGATAGGCCTTCTTTTTCCAACTCTTTTTCAAATACAACCTCAGTCAAAATTCCGGCATGGTCTTTCCCGGGCAAAAGTAATACTTTTTTCCCTTTCATACGATTGTATCTACCCATAAGATCTTGATAAACATACCCAGACATATGTCCAAGATGTAGATTACCATTTGCATTTGGGGGAGGGAGGACGATCGAAAATGTCTCACGATCGGCAAGGTTACTAGTTGACAATTTTTTTTTGGATTTATATTCAGGAGAATAGAAATTATTCTCAAGCCAAAAAGCTAAAATCTCTTCTTCGGTCGATTGTGGTTGATATGGTCCCTTGGGAAGCATTATTGTAATTCGTAAAGCAATGAAATAGCACCGTATAGACTTGCATCGTCGCCAAACTCAGTTATTTTGAGATTAGGTTGAGGCAGGTACTCGACATATTTTGCTAATTCCATACGCAGTAATTTTAATAAGAATTTTCTGTGGACTATTATACCACCTGAGAAAATAATTACAGGTGGTTTAAAAAGTGTAACAAGGTTATTCAGTCCAATACCAAGGTATTGTATCATCTCGAACCAAATAGGATCACTATCTTCGAGACTAGCTAATGAATGAATTCCCGTTTTCTCCTGGATTACGGCTCCTGTGGCATAAGCTCCAAGTAGACCCGGGGTATGGAAATGGTTCCTGTGAGTACCATGTGAGTTAACTATCATATATTCAGGCTCTAATGGTAGCTCTAGAAATTTGTCTCCAACTCTATGAACATAAGTGGCTCCAAATCCAGTGCCTATAATGCAATATAGGTATCTATTTTCGTTTTTTGCCAATCCAAAATATCTCTCTGCTCTTGCAGTTGCCACTGCATCATTTCTCATGATAACTTTGGTATTAAATTTCTTCGAAAGGTCAGCTAGGAGTGGTTTGTGGTTCCAATCTGGCAGGTTTGTCAGTAATTCGATTTTCTCGTTACTGACGCTTCCGGGTAACGCTATAGATATACCTTGAACCTCGCCCCATTTACTGAATTTTTCAACTTGAATGAAAATTTGTTCAATTGCTTCGTCGTAGTTTTGAGGCGTTGAGATAGTCTCCTTGCCTCCAATTGTGGGTTTATCGAGTTTATCAATTTTGGCGAATGCGGTTTTCGTACCGCCGACATCAATTGCAATGTACATAACTATGTCTCTGATTAATACATAATAACCATTGCTAGAGCATGTGTAAATAGCACTATTTTATGGATTATCACTTCTTTATATTTCGTATTATACGAAACAAGCAAATGTGTATAAATTCAGGAAAACACCATTATTGTGGTGTATAAATTATTGATACGCCCCGAAACAGTTAGCGAGAGAATATATTGTAATGATAAAAACATTAACCGACTTACTATTTCCTAGGTTTTGTGTTTTGTGCGATACGCAAAATTCTCTCCTTTGTAAAGAGTGCAAAAAGAATAAACTTGAATATTATACGGCGAGGTTTTGTCATGTTTGCAAGAAAAATTCACAGAACGATTTAGTACATCAAATTTGTAGGAAGAGAACGAATTTAGATGGGGTAATTGTTGTAGCACACTACAATAAATTTGCGAAGATATTGGTAGAGGAGATGAAATACAATCTTTATTTCTCGGTTTCTTCGGAAATTGGTCAATTGATGAAAGCAAAACTATTAGAATATGATATTAACTATGAAGTCGCTATCCCTGTGCCGCTTCACAAATTCAAGGAAAACTATAGAGGTTTCAATCAGGCAGAATTACTTGCAGAAGTTGTTTCAGAAAATGTAGATAGTTGTTTGAAAAGAATAAAAAATACTAAATCACAGGTGAACTTAAATCGTAGAGAAAGATTAGAAAACCTCAAAGATGTGTTTCAACTCAAACGCAAAGTGAAATATCAAACTGTTTTACTTGTCGATGATGTAATGACAAGTGGAAGCACTCTTGAAGAATGTTCGAGTGTCCTCAGGAATGCAGGCGTGGAGAAAGTTTATGGCTTGGTATTTGCTAGTGGTGATTAACCCAAAGTAATACTCCAATGTGTAGAAGTTACCCTAATAGAGGAATTGCCATTAAATCATAGTCTGATATAATTAGATCAAGAAAGTCGGAGTCGTTGCGAACCGATAACTGAGACAGACAGTATCTGTTAAAATTGCGAAAACCTAATATTCAACCTGAGTAAAATCACAGGTGGGACCGCATCTTAGTTTTGAGAGGCCCTGTAATTGTTTAAAAACAATAACAGGGTCTTTTTTATTTTTTAATTTAATTCAATGACATCAACAGTCAAAATTTTTCTAGGAGTATTATTCCTAGGTTTTGTCTGTCTACAAATAGCATTGTTTTCGGTTAATGAAATTGGGTTACCGAAACTTGATATTAAAAAATTAGTAAAGAAAAAGGGAAAAATTAAGATTTTGGCCGTTGATCCACATCCTGATGACGAGACTATGCTCTCCGGTGGATTTATGGCTCTTTACTCCAGGAGAGAAGACGTATTGTTGAAACACATCTGTTTGACCAAAGGAGAGAAAGGAAATGAATTATTGAATATAACAGAAAAAGATCTTGCTGCGATTAGAGAACAAGAGTACGAAAATGCCTTAAGGGTCCTTGGTTGTGAGGATTTCAAGATTTGGAATTTTCATGATGGGAGAGTGGAAGACGAGAGGGAGTTAATTATTAAGAAATTAGATAAAGAATTAACAGAATTCCGACCCGATATCGTCCTGACGTACGAAAGAGCTGGACTCTATGGTCATCCTGATCATGTTGCACTTACTGAGATAGTTCATGATTTAATAGAGGAAAAATTTCCGGATACCAAAGTATTATATAAAACTTTAACGAAAAGAGTTTTAAAATCAATAAAACTCCCACTTCATATGGCAAGGGGTAAGGAAGTTATACAAGCATTACCCACCTACAGACTTCCGATATTAAAGTTTCTCCTTACGAAATATCGGGCATGCCGGCAACACAAGTCTCAAAATCTGGGGCAGGGAAAACCACTTTGGTTAATAATGCTATTATTTACTAACGAATATTTTACTGATCAATATTAATTATTAATTCAAAAAGAATGTTAAAGGTCTACAACACACTATCGAAGAATCTCGAAGAATTTAATCCGATCGACCAAAAAAACGTGAGTTTTTATCATTGTGGTCCTACTGTTTATTGGGTTCAGCATATTGGAAATATGAGAGGAATGACCTTAGCTGATTTGATTCGAAGAAGCCTGGGTTATCTGGAATATGATGTCACTTTTGTACGTAATTATACGGACGTAGGCCATCTTACTGGCGACAATATAGGTGATGCTGATTCAGGGGAAGATAGAATGGAAAAGGCCTCCAAAAGAGAGAATCTAGATCCTCAATCTATTGCAAAAAAGTACATTGATTCTTTCGAAAAGCATACATCTGCTTTGAATATAATTGAACCGGATCATAAACCAGTTGCAAGCGCATATATCGAGGAGATGCAGGAAATGATAAAAAAACTCATTCAAGAAGGATATGCGTATGAAACCAACAAGGCAGTGTATTTTGAGGTCTCGAAATTTCCAAATTACACTGAATTAAGCGGTCAAATACTCGAGAAAAATAGAGCGGGTGAGGGGAAAGGTGATGTTAACGACTCTGAAAAAAGAAATTCACACGATTTTGCTTTGTGGTTTTTCAAGACGGGTGCCCATAAAAATGCTTTGCAATATTGGCCATCTCCCTTTAATTCAGATGAAGTTGAAAATGGATTTGGAATACCCGGTTGGCATATAGAGTGTAGCGCAATGGCAGGTGAATTACTCGGGAAGACCATTGATTTTCATATGGGCGGTGTAGAGCATATCTCCATACATCATACGAATGAGATTGCTCAAAGTGAATCAGCAAATGGAGTGAAGTTTGTGAATTATTGGTTGCACAATGAGCATTTGCTTATTGATGGAAAGAAAATGAGTAAATCCGAAGGCACTGCCTATATTCTTGATGATATTATCGAGAAAGGTTTTGAACCAATTATTCTAAGATATTTTTTTCTAAATGCACACTATCGATCCAAACAAAATTTCACATGGGAAGCATTAGAAGGTTCAAATCAGGCATATTCAAAACTAAAAAAACAAATTAATCGACTCGAGGAGAATAAAGAAAAAGGTGAAATAGCGGAATTATATCGACAGAGATTTATTCAGGCATTAGAGAATGATTTTAATATTCCCGAAGCTTTAGCATTGTTGTGGGAGTTGTTGAAATCAAAAATAAAGGATTCTGATAAACTCGCGACAATCGTGGATTTCGATCGAGTACTTGGGCTCAATCTAACAGGAAGTGTAAAAATACAAATTAATCCACAGGCACAAGAATTAATTGAAAAAAGACAATTGGCAAGAAAACTAGGTAATTGGACAGAGTCGGACGAGCTCCGGGATAGATTAAAGGAAGAATACGCAATTGTAATCGAAGACACACCCGAAGGTCAGAGAGTCAGCACTTAAGAGAATGGCGAGTGAAGTTCGTTCTTCGTGAGTGCGATATTTGCTAATCTTTGGACATACAGTTTCAACGCAACTTTCTGGGAGTTTTGAGCCGAAAATCTGAGTAGTTTTTCGCCCAAACTATTTTGTACAATATTCGAATCCTCTTTAATTGGGAATCTAAATCCATCTAAGTTCACTTTTAGGTAATATGTACCTGCATCTACTATAAATGAGTAATGACCTTGGCTATCGGTTATGGTCACGTCCACTTGTTTCTGATTATCAAATAGTCTTACTACTGCTCCTCTTACGGGCTCATTAGTATTGATGTCTATTACTTGACCTAAATTCTTTTCTTTAATCATACTTAAAATTATTATTACCAACACTTGGATAATATAGAGCATTAGAATCGCATAATTCAGGACTGAGAATGAATTTGTTACAGAAAATAATGTGTAAACAAAACCAGTAGAGAATACTAAGGTGTTTATAATAAATAAATTTTTTCTAAGGAATTTCTTTACTGAATAGAGCCACCATCCCAAATCTCTTTGGAAATCTTCCTGCAATTTTGGAGATATCTCAAAATCGAGTACTAATATATCTCCATCGTTTTTTACTTCAACTTCCTTGGATTCATCCAAGTATTCCGAGTGCATTATGAAAATCTTGTATAATCCTTTTTTCGCATCTAGTCCGTATCTCCCTTGTAGGTCAGTTGTATACGTATTGAGTGTTTTACCGTCCTGAGTTAATACAACTCGGGCAAAAGCTACTGGTAATTTACTAACCTTATCTACAACAACTCCCCATGTAGGTGATTTTTTCCTTTTCCAAATCCACAAAAATGCAAAATAAAAAATATGCGGTTCCGCAATAAAGGAAATGATCACGGGTGTTGCTAGTGCAAACAAATTGAGAGCAGTTATCCCTGTAATTGCTGCTTGTCCTCCAATAAATTGTAGTGAAAGTAAATAATTCAGATTGTCTGTAAGAGGTCCTGTCAGCTTCGCAATTACAATTCCGGCATCAAGAATTGCACCTGAAATTGTAGATGCATTAACATTCTCCCTTATACTATCAACTAAATCCTTAAACTTAGATTTCACAACAGGATGATTCAATAATGAATTTTCAGGAAGTGCATATGAGCTTCCTGGAGACAAATCATCAAAAAATCCTGATGAAGCTTGTGTCGGAGAGATATCTTGAGTTAGTGTGGCAATCGAAGTCGGAGTACTGGTGATGAAAACTGGTGTTGTACTGATACTAGGAAGTATTGTTGGAGTTGAAGTTATTGATGTCGGAGTAACTGTATTTTGAATTACGGTAGGGTTGGGATTGCTCGGAGGATTTGTAGGAACAGTTGTGGCTGTTGGTGCTGGTAAGAAAGTTGCTGTGGGGGTCGGCAGTGGGTTAGTTATTGTAGTTAATGGACTAAGTTCCGATGTATCCCCATACTGATCAATACCTAGTACCTTTGTGGCTATTGCTGTTAAATCATATGGTCTAGAGGGAAGTGCAGGGCAGCTTAGTGAGAAATCTTGGGAACCATTTCCTGCATGGGTAATAGTGGAGGTACATACTAAACTGCTTCCTTGTCCGCAAACTGGGTCTTCGTTAGGTATATGGAATTCCACTAAATAATCACCTGTATGTGTATCTAGGCTATAGTTAATGATTTCGTCATCGACAGACATTATCTCTGGATAGTTTTGGTAGTTGTTTGGTCCTATGTCAGTATCTCCTGCGTCATTTGCTGTGGTGCCTGGATAAATCCCAAGAGTTGGATCAAGGCCTAAATCAACCCCTGGTTGTGGGGATATGTGGAAATTACTGTTTATTATACTGATTTCGGTGTCATTCCAGGGAACCACGAACCCAGAAGTATAAGTGCTTTGAACTGAATTTCCATTTAATATTACACCAGTATTATCATTCTCGAAGAATGTTGCAGCAGGATAATCAAAATTGTTCGCATCTGGATCATCATTACAAAACAAATTATCATTGATTGACATGTTGTTGCTACTATAGGCTGCAAAACCATAACCATCGTTATTTCCTTCACCTTTTGTATTTTTTATAATATTGTTATTTATGATACTTGCTACGGGAGCTCCACCTGCACGATAAAAATATATTCCGTATGCAACATTTTCTTCTATCACATTATTAACTATGTTTATGGGGGAAAAAGACTGATTATTCAAGACCCCATGGTATTTGTTAAACTTTATATAGTTTGGAATCTCATCTATTTTTCCTATATCAATATTTCCCACGCTTCCACTTTCAACTAAAATTCCTGCATCACGATTACCCAGATTTGTTTCTAGAGACGTATTGGTACCTATATAATTCCCGAAAATTTCGATAGATGAGTTGACATTTTCTGTGGATATTATTAAACCTGCTGAATCTACATCTCCAAGTGTATTTGTTCCCGCAATGATATTGTTTTCAATAGTAGCCACGCCATCTAGAATAAATAAATTGCCTCCTGCAGTACTTATTTTATTCGTAGCATTTGAGTTGGTGCCGAAGTAATTATTATTAACACTTAATAAAGCAGAAGCTTCTGGGTCGTCATAAATTAAGCCACCAGACCCAAACCCCGAGATTATGTTTCTATATGATGTGAGATCTCCACCAATAGTAACATTTCCTCTCGGCTCAAGTATTTGTATCCCACTTGAACCTGGAGAATTGATTAAACAAGAAGTAGAGCCAAGGTAAGTTAAAGCAGCTGACCCATCTATCTTAACTCCAAGGTGATTTCCTTGGATAGTAGTTGTGCCTGTTTTCAACAGTGACACAGCTGGAGTAGTCCCAGTACTACAAGCCACAATATTGCATGATCCTGAACATACGCCTAGTTCTAGAGTATTTGCGCCACCAAGATTGACAACTGGATGTGATGAGTTAATATCATCACCGCTAATATAAATATGTGAAAGCCCGCTGAGATTCTCTGGCGCATTTTGTCCAGATTTTTCAATTCCGATGTAATTGTTCTCGATGTTAATGGTTGGTGAGGACGATGTAGTCGTTTGCAATATTTCGATACTTCTCTTGTCCTGCCTAGAGCCTATGAGATTACCTCCTGTTGTCGTGTCACCCAAAGTTATATTGCCAATTGAATCCTGAAGATAAATTGCTCTTGAATCAGAAGGGATTGAAGTCGTACCATCTGGTTCGAAGTCAAAAACATTGCACAAAACATCAAGATTATTTATACCATCCGCATAAATTGAATGATTAAGCATACCATTCATAACAAGACCTTGAATCACACTATCTCCTGCTCCTGAATTTAATGAAAAACCTTCATACAAATTACCTCCGCTTATTTCTACCTGTAGAGCCCAATCTATACAAGATGCATTACTTTGAGTTGTTCCATCGATAATGGTAGGGGATGTAATTTGAGGCAAGTTTTGGGAAAGATTGATAGTAAAAGGTCCTACACCAGAAATATTAAAATCAATATTATCAACTCCTGCAATTGAATTTGATTCTTCGATGGCTGCTCTAAGTGTACAAGGTCCGTCTCCGATAGAATCGTCGGTATCGCAATAGCCATCTCCAACTAAAAAATCATTTGAGTCTAATGTACTATCAACGATAAATGTTGAGAGTGCCGTACTTCCTTGTTGTTGGTTACGATACAAGGGAAGTTGAGAACTTACAAATAGACTGAAATTGATTAAAATTATGATAGAAGAGATGAATGTTACTGCAAGTGTAGGGTAGTATTTAGATCGAAAAGCCTTCTTATCTAAATCCTGTTGTGTAATATTCTCGTCAGTAGGTTTACCATACAATAAAAGAAGCAATGTTATAGCCATACTACTGGTGAATTCCAACCATATCCATCTAATTCTGTTTAATAATGTTTTGGGAAATGCTGAATTTGTTAGCTTCTTGAGTAATAGATCATCTTTGTTTCCATTACTAAGAATGAAATCTCCAATTTTTTCTATAAGTCTGCGTGATTTACCTGATTCGGTAGTACTCAAGATTTTATCAATTGTTTTTACTATCAATTCGAAAGAACCTTTCTGGTTCTTACTTATCACCTGAAAATTACTTGGGAGTTTAAAGTCGGATTCCTTTTCTTCATGTAGCACAATTACATTAATTCCACTTTCCTGAAATTTAGGATTCTGAACAAAGTAGTCTAAAACTTCTCTCCCCGAATACTTTGGGAGGGTAGTATCTACAATTACAATATCTGGACTAGTGATGTAAACAAATCCAAGTCCCTCAACACCATTATCAGTTGAGAAGATATTCAAATCGATGGAAAATTTGTTTGACAGACGAGTCAGGAATATTTTAATTACTTGTCGGATAGCGAAATTGTCGTCTATCAGGACGATTTTTTTTGTCATTTAGTTAGGCATACATACTCTAATATCATAAACTAAAAAGACTATGGGGGAAAGTAACTGTTAGCTGAACGGAGATAAAATTGCTTCCTTATTTACACTCAATGTGGAAAATTTTCTCATATAAATTTTAATACTCACTCTCTGTTTATCTTGAGTAGTGAATTTTAATAATTTTCCACCAAGTTTATCGTGTGTAATATTTGGTGAATCATCTGATGGGAAAATATAACCATTTGCTGTTGCACGAAGGAAGTAGTTACCGGGTTCTAAGATAAATGAATATCTTCCTTGGTTATCAGTGATTGTAACATCAATTTGTCTTTCGTCATTAAAAACCCTAACAATTGCTCCAGGAATAGGTAATCCTGTGGAAACATCGGTCACCTGTCCAAATTCCTTGTCTTTGAAGAAGTAGAAAACAAACATCAGAATAAATTGAAGCAGGTAAAGTGAGAGAATTACATAATTAACTACAGTTAGATGATTTATGATGGCGAATAAGGTATATACAAAACCAATAGAGAAGAAGAGTGTATTTAGGATAAAAAGATTGCTCGCAATTTGCTTTTTGAATTTGTATAAAGTCCATCGAAGATTTGAATTAACGTCATCGCGAGATTTGGAAGTTACCTCGAAGTCTTGGGATATAATCTCCCCATCATAGTGGACCACAATGTCTGAAACAAAATCTAGATAATCAGAATGTGAAATGTAAAGTTGATACGTTCCTTTATCAGCTGTAAAACCATACTTACCCTGAAGATCTGTGGCTTGAGTGGATATTGTTTTCCCATTTTGAGAAAGTACTAGAGTAGCGAATGCTACTGGTGCGCCTGTAGCTTTGTCGAAAACTATACCCCACGGTTGTTTAGATCTCCTCTTCCAGAACCACGCAAGTGCGTAAAATAGAACTTTCGGTTGAGAGAGGACTGTTACAATAGCAGGCGTTGTGAGTGCAAGTATGTTAATTGTTGAGACACCAATTTCTGCTGTCTGTGCTCCAATAAATTGTAAAGATAGGAGATAGTTTAAATTGTCGGTTATCGGTTTTATTGTCTCTCCAAGATCTATGGATGTCTTTATGACGTCTCCAATAATGTTTGAATTCTCAACAATACTATCCAATCGTTCAGTGATAGACTTTGTTGTTGATTTCACTATGGGTGACTTTAATATCGAATCGTTTGGAATTGCATAGCCTTCTTTTGGTGAGAAATCCAATGATAGATTGTCTTTAATCTCCTCAGATATTTGACTTGTGGGACTGAGTGTAATTGTAGGTGTAACAGTAACTCCGACTTCACTAGCTACTTCAGTAGGCGTTGGATTGATCACAGATTCAGCCTCTGTGGGTTGTATAACAATCGTTGTTGCTACTGGAGCTGAATAATCCGATGGTGTAGAAGTCATAGTTGGAACAGGTGTATTCGTTGTAGTTGGAATTGGTGTATTTGTCGCAGAAGGTATGGGTGTAATAGTTGACGTTGGAATAGGTGTGTTCGTTTGGGTAGGTAATGGAGTGTTTGTAGCTGTTGGTATTGGTGTTTGAGTAGCAGTTACTCCAGGTATTGGAGTATTTGTGGGGGCAGGGATAGGTGTATCACTAGGTATAGGGGTATCCGTAAGAGTTGGAGCAGGTGTCTCGGTAACGGTTGGAGCAGGTGTTTCTGACGGCAAAATTTCTGTAATTTCAATACTATTACTTATTTCTGAAGTTTCGATAGCATCTTCGGTTAAGGTACAATTCGCATCCACACATCTGGAAGCGGTTGCTGATAGATAGGTTTCTCCAGGATCCAATGTAATGCTAGTTAGTGTTAATGGAGAAATAGAAAAATCGAAGTCTCCATTTGCGTCAGTATTAATGACATCACTGCCAAGATATGATTTGGTATCCCCTGCGGCCGCTACACCTAAGTCTGTTGAAAAGAACTCAACTAGATAGTATTCACTTGGAATGGAATTAAATGTTCCAAAAATTGATAGAGTTGTTCCGAGAATTTCCGCAGATACAAGTTCAGGATAATTTTGTAGATTATTAGTGCCAGTATCTACATCGTCGAGATCATTAACTGTTCTACCGTCATTCGCTAAATCAATGTTAAATGAATTGTTATAAAAGGAGTTTCTCCCGATTCTCGCCCCCCTTGGAATAAAATTGGAAGGCAAGCTTACTCCTTTTCCGGAATTATTTGACACCTGATTAGCTATAATTCTAAGGTTTGTTCCTGCAAGGTATGCGATTCCGTCTCCAGTATTGGCATCGATAACGTTATTAGAAATCAAATGGCCATTCCAGTAGGCAAGTATTCCGCCTTGGTCATTGCCACTGAATGTGTTATATAGAATATCTGCACTAATAGTCGCTGAAGGTGGATCAGGATCTGGGGCCGAGTTCACGGTTATTCCCCTATGTCCTGAATTGTTTATTATATTACCTTGGTCCTGTGCGCCAATGTTTACTTGTCCACGTCCTGCAAGATAGATTCCGCTATAAGAGTTACCCAGATCTCCGGAACCATTAGATCCTGTTCCAATTTTATTGTTAAATATATTTATAGAGTCCACTGGAGCAATTGCGAGAAGTAGGTCGGTTTCCAAGCCGTTCTCTCCATTTGAAGATATAGTGTTCCCAGTGACGGTAAGATCAGGCATATGGTTGAAGGCGAGTATGCCATTTATGTTGTTGCCTAGTGCAGAAGTACCCGCATTATTTGTACCGATGAAATTATTTTGGACGATTAATTCCTGGACTCTATTAGTGTTTGTGGAGTAGACATAGATACCATTTTGGGTATTTCCTGAAATAATATTCCTTTCACCCGTATTTGCACCTCCAATAGTAATTCCGTCAGCATAGGTTATTTCAATTCCAGTGTTGTTGCCGATCGCGGACGATCCTGTTCTGTCGATGCCTATATAATTACCAAGAATTGAAATATTTCTATCTGCATAGGGGTCACCAAATCCCTGGGATAAATAAATACCAGAGGAATTCCCAGAAATTAAGTTACAAGAGCCTATGCACTCTACGTTGGGATTTATACTTGTTGTACCTCCTATTATTGTTCCTCGTCCAGTAGAAGAGATTGTTATCCCAACATCATCGTTACCTTTATCTAGCAGGCCTGTTTTGTCGGTGCCGATAAAATTTCCTTGTATGTTTGCTGTAGAGCTTCCTGAGATAATAATCCCATCATCACCGGTCCCTGAGATAATATTCCGATCTGAAACAGTGCTTCCTCCAATTACTAAGTGTGAACTTCCTGAAACTACAATTCCGTCCCCTCCTGAACCCCCAATCTCCATTGTGGTTCCGTCAGCATCCAGACCGATGATATTGCATGTTATATTTACTTGATTACTATCAGTTACAGTAATTTCTGAAGTCCCAAAGTGGTTGAGTACCAAGCCTCTTATTGATACAGCAGATGAAGCACCAGAGCTTACTGTTAGGCCATTTGTGCTACCTGCGGATGTACCATCAATTTCAATATTCAATGTCTTAGTCGTGCAACTCGACCCATTCTGACTCTCGCCATTGATTGAAATATTATCCTTCGTGATTGTGGGTAGGGCAGAGTTAGGAGTGATTGTTTGGACATTATTTGTAAGCTCCAGATTTTCTTCAAGCATGTATAAATCCATATATCCTCGTGCCCCATTTGCCTCTATCCAAGATTGTCGAAGAAATCCATCACTATCGAAGTTTATTTTGGAATTGTTCGGATAATATCCATTGCGAACTCCAATGGGAAAAGTGTCTAATAGACCTTCTCCTGAAGGTAATAGATTGGAAATATTTCTAGGATTATTGGAGGTCTGCCCAACAGAATTGTCATAGTGGTATAGGTCATAACTTCCTCTGGCTCCCATGCTCTCGGTCCAACTTGAAAATACTGTGCCTCCAGGTCGTTCGACCAGCTGGGCATAATCAGATGTTCCAGTACCTTCTGTGCCTGGGAGAAGATCCGAAAGATTTAAAGGGTTTGAACCAGAGTCGGCAATGTTTGGTTGATAATAAAATAAATCGGCATCCGCATCAACTCCATTTGAGTCAATAAACAAGACGTGAATACTGTCATCATTTAGTATTACAATTTTTGGATCCTGAGAACTATTTCCTGAACGTGTGTCAAGGGGGTCAACTTTCCCAGATAAATTAATAACGGTATCGGTATCACCTCTATATAAGTAACTTCTGTAGGAGGATGGTGGACCTGTTCCTGCTTCGGACCATACCACATATGGATTTCCAGAAGAATCTATGTCGATCTCTCCTCCAGATGTGTACTCGTCTTTCATTGTGCTCGTCAACTTATTAGAGATGTTTAATGGGTTTGTTGCAGAAACAGCTTGATCAGATCTGTAGATAAATATATCAGCGTTGAAATTCTGTGGCCCATCCTCTCCCCATATAACGTATCCGACTCCCGAGTCTGAAACTAGGAACTTGATACTAGAATCCGCTACATCAGTAGTGCCCCAAGCACCATTTGAAATGGAGTTTGACAAGTTTCTGGGATTTGTGGCTGATACAGCCAGGCTATTATCATAAAAGTACATATCAGATGCACCTCGTAATCCAGTTGCTTCGCTCCAAGCAACATATGCGATATTATTTTTGATTTCTAGATAGGCTGTTGCACCTACACCGCCTCCTTGTGAACCTGCTAGACTTACCGACAGATTGTGTGGGTTTGTCGGCGAAATAGGGTTATTTGAGTCATACAAATATATATCATCTTGTCCTTGTCCACCACAACATTCGTGGAAAACGACTATCGGATCACCCGAATCGTCTAATTTTACTGACAATCCATAGCCGAAGTCTGTGCCTTCCCCAGCTTGAAGTTGATCTGATAGATTTAATAAAGATCCAACAAGTCCGTTCTGGTCATATTTCGCTAAATAGACATCTAAATATCCGCGGATACCCTGAGAGGTGAAGAGTAGAGTTGCTAATCCAGTGGAATCTACTACAAGGTCATTAATATAATCAATTCCAGATCCATATCCACTTGGTAAAGCGGTAGAGACATTCACTGGATTGTCAATTCCTACAGGAATATCGGATCTGTAGTAAAATATGTCTCGTAGTCCAGCATCACCTGAGAATTCCTGAAATAATAAATGTTTTGTTCCATTAATATCGATTTTGGCGAAATGAGTTAACTGATCAAAGTCTGTAGCTCCTTGTGTGCCTTGCAACTGGTCTGAGATATTAGTTATTGTTGTTACGTTTTCTTTAATTGCGAAATTAATATTTACGTCATCTACCTCTAAGTTTGCTTCTTCTATTGCGGCACGAAGTGTGCAAGGTCCATCACCAACGGAATCGTCAATGTCACAAAAGCCGTCTCCGGGAGTGTTATCCGAGGTATCTGCAGTGGAATCCACTACATATGTGGCTAGTGCTTTAGTTATCTTTTCCTGATTTCTATACAATGACAACTGACTCACATAAAACAAACACACATTAATAACGATAAAAGTCAAAGTGATGAAAGTGATGATAAGAGTAGGGTAGTATTTAATTCGGTAAGTATTTAAATCACTATTTCTTTGCGATATATTATCTTCGTGCGGCTTTTCAGAAAAAAGTAAAATCAGTGCAATCAAGAAAGTTGTTAGAATTTCTAAGGATAATCGTTTAGTCAGATAGTAGAGATTTTTAAAATGTTGTTTCTGTGTGATTTTGCTTGATAATAAATTGACTTTATTACCGTATCTTATTACCCTTTTTGCGATTGCATTGAAAATCGTATCTTTTGTATTACCTGTTTTTATATCTAACTTTTCACACAGAATCTTGGTCAACTCTTTGTATGAGTCTTTGTGACTCTTATTAATCAAATGGAAATTTTTAGGTAAATCTAGTACCTTTGTTGGATTTTCTTCTAAAACGATAACGTGAATATCATCTGCTTGAAATTTTCTGTTCTGTGTGAAGAATTCTATGATTTCTTTACCCGAATATTTTGGTAAAGTTGTGTCGACAATAATAATGCTCGGATTTGTTATAAATACATAACCCAATCCCTCCACACCATTATCAGTTGTGAAGATATTTACATCCACGGAATACTTCCTGGATAATCTCGTAAGAAATATTTTAATTATTTGCCTAATAGAAAAATTATCGTCTATCAGGACAATTCTTTTTGTCATTTAGTTTATGTATAGATACTTCCATATCATAGACCAAAATGAAGAAGGGTGAAAGTAAGTATTAGTTAAATGGGGATAAAATTATCTTCCTATTTGTATTTAATGATGCAAATTTCCTCATATAGATCTTTATATTCACTCTTTGTTTGTCCTGTGTTGTGAATTTCAGCAATTTCCCTCCAAGTTTGTCCTTCGTAATATTGGGGGTATTATCCGAAGGAAATACGTATCCATTTGCGGATGCTTTTAGGAAGTAGTTACCAGGTTCCAATATGAACGAATATCGTCCTTGAGAGTCGGTTATCGTCACATCAATTTGTCTTTCTTCATTAAATACTCTAACAATAGCACCGGATACTGGTAAACCTGTTGAGACATCGATAACCTGTCCAAACTCTTTGTCTTTAAAGAAATAGAAAACGAACATTAAAACGAATTGAAAGAGATATAGTGTGAGTATTAGGTAATTAATAATAGTTAGATGATTAGTTATTGCAAAAAGTGTGTAAACAAAACCTATTGAGAAAACGATAGTATTTAAAATGAAGAGATTGTTAGCAATTTGTTTTTTGAGTTTGTAGAAAGTCCAGCGGATATTAGAATTTACATCTTCACGAGACTTTGGAGTTGCCTCAAAATCTTTTGAGATGATTTCGCCATCATAATTAACTTCAATATCGGAAACAAAATCGAGATAATCTGCATGTGTAAAGTAGATTTGGTATTTACCTTTATTGACAAAGAATCCATATTTACCTTGAAGATCAGTGGTTTGTGTAGAGACAGTTTTACCATCTAGGGTTAGTACCAACGTTGCAAACGCAATTGGTGCAGCTGTATCTTTGTCGAAGACTACACCCCATGGTTGTTTTGACTTTCTTTTCCAGAACCATGCTAGTGCATAATAAAGGATCTTCGGTTGTGAAAATGCGCTAACTATTGCAGGCGTTGCTAAAGCTAAAATATTAAGACTTGTCACACCTAATTGTGCTGTTTGTAGACCAATGAATTGCAATGACAATAAATAACTAAGGTTATCCGTTAATGGTTTGATTCTTTCCCCTATATTAATTGAACCTCTCAAGAGACTTCCGATAACTTGAGATTCCTCGACTATATTATTCAAACCCTGAGTAAGAGACAGGGTTGTCGATTTGACTTCGGGGGAGTTCAATATTGAGTCCTCAGGGATAGCGTAAGTATCATTAGGTGATAAATCTAGTGATAAATTTTCTATAACTTCTACTGGAATTTGGCTCGTTGGTCTCACCGTGTGTGGTGGAGTTGCTGAAATCGCCTCCTCCGTTGGAGACGGATTGACAAATGATTGTTCAGACGTAGGTTCAACAAATGCCGATGTAGTCTCAGGTATTTCCGAAATTAAAGGCGTATCAGTAGGGACTGGAGAATTTATCAATGTAGGTACTAATGTATGTGTAGGAATTGGGACCGGTGTGTTAGTGGATGTCGGAACAGGTGTTTGTGTAGTACTAGGAGTGAGAGATGGAGTAGGTGTGTTAGTCGGGCTCGGATTATTTAACGTCACGATAGGACTAAGTTCAGAAGTGTCACCATATTCATCAGGTGCAATTATTAATGCTGAAAGTGCATAGATATCGAAATCTCCAATCGGAAGTCCAGGACAATTTAAAGTATGGGATTGATTTCCTCCTGGATGTGTTATATCTCCCGAGCAAACAATACTAGATATGCTAGAACAGCTGTCATTGTCTGGAATATGAAATTCTACGCGATAGTTACCTGCGTTGGTATCGAGGTTAAATGTGATATCATCCCCAACCAATGAAATGTCTGAAGGATAGTTCTGAAGATTGTTTACTCCTGTGTCACTATCGCCAGAGTCATTTGCGGTTTGTCCATTATCCCCCAAATCAATAGGGATTTCGATACTTTGGGCGAATGCGTTATGGGTTATACTATTTCCGGTTGAAGTTCCTGTGATTTCAAGGGAAGTATCATTTGTGCTCCCGAATTTATTGTTGGATATAATGTTATTATTGGAATAGGATAATGTGAACTCTCCTCCGTTAGAACTACAAAATGTGTTCGAACCTATCTCTGAGTTTTCTAGACCGGATAACTGCATGCTATACAAATTACCTGTAAAACTGTTATTACCTATAGTGATTCCGGACGAACTTCCTAATGCCATGCCACCGGCATCGTTTGAAATAAATTGGTTTCCTGTAATATCTGAAGATGTTGTTGATGATTCTAAGGCAGCAGATCCTTCTTGGACGTGACCATTATATGCAATAATATTGTTTGTAAAAGTTCCTCCTCCCTGAGCATATATACCGGAATATTCATTACCTCTATCTTCTAAATTATTTGTCGTAACACCTATACGGTTATTATCCATATTAATATAAATAGTTCCACCTTCAAACGATGCCCATGTTGAAGTTACCCCCCAAGTATTAGAAGAGATGGTGTTATTATTTATGTGGACATCACCTGACCCCCAGAATCCCTCCCACATGTCTCCTGCAGTAATACCAATTCCTGTATTATTCCCTGCAGAATTGTCATCTATATCTAAACCAATGATATTGTTCTCAATTTCGATAGTACCTAAATTATCTGTGTAGCTTCCATGAATAGTGATACCTGAACCATTGAAACTTATGATATTATCGGATATGATGCTGTCATTCCCGATAGATATTCCGACATCGTTGCCAACATTGGTTAAGCCATCTGTTCCTATTCCAATATAATTATTTTGAACTGTAGAGTTTATACTCGTAACTACCCCAGTTTCATTACCTGAAATTATATTTCTATGGTTAGTTGTCGACCCTCCTAATGTTGAGTTATTTATTAGCTTAACCCCAGTTCCATTTCCTTTATCCAAAAGACCCGACTTGTCCGTTCCAACATAATTTCCTAAGATAGTAGCAATCCCATCGTTAAAGACCTGGATTCCGTCCCCGGTATTTCCTGAAATAATATTTCTATCTTCAGGGCTTGTCCCTCCAATAGTCGCAATCACATTGTCTCCTATCATTATGCCATTGATATTATCTGTAATTGTTACCCCATCGCCATCTAGTCCAATGATGTTACAAGTTATGGTGGCTGTACCAACTCCTCCATCAGTTAGCGTTATACCGGCTCCATTGAAGTTCTGAATTACAAGTCCTTTTATTACGATATTTGAGTTGGAAGCAGACCCAACTTGTATTGCCGCAGCTCCCCCACCAATACTAGTTCCATTAAACTCGATCATTAATGTACTTGTAGAGCAATCAGTTCCAGCTTCGGTAGTCCCATCAATGACAATAGATCTAGTAATTGTTGGATAAATAGAGCCTGGTATCAAAGTATGAACACCAGCACCTGGGATGTTAAAAGAGATTGTTACATCGTCAACGGTAACATTTGCCTCCTGTATCGCAGCTCTATAAGTGCATGGTCCATCACCGACTGAATCGTCTGTATCACAGAAACCATCTCCTATCGAGAAATCTACGCTATCAGCTGTTGAGTCTACGACAAAGGTTGTGAGTGCTCTTGTTTCGAGTAGATTATTTCTAAAAATTGAAATTTGTGAAAATGTAAATAATGTTACATTAATCAGGATGAATAGTGCTGATACGAAACTCAGTGCTAGGGTAGGGTAATATTTAGTCCTAAAAGTATTTCTGTCAAGTCGAGATTGAGTGATATTGTCATCTTTTGGTTTCCCAAAGACTAGCATAATAAGACCGAGTGCACATGAAATCAAAATTTCAAGGATTGCCCATTTGGTAGAGTAAAAGAAGTTTTTAAGTCTAATCTTCTTGGAGATTTTTTTGGAAAGTATGTCATCTTTATTACTGTATTTCATGACAAACCCACCGAGAGAGTCGTAAAACCTACTCATGCGCCCAAAGTCGGAAATGTTTAACTTCTGAATCAAGATATCTGTTAGCTCATCAAAGGAATTATGCTTATTTTTGTTGATGCTATGGAAATTACTGGGTAGATTTAATTTTTTTCTTGGATTTTCTTCAAGTACAATTACTTGGATATCGTCTGAACGGAATTTAGTATTACGTACGAAAAATTCAATGATATCTCTACCTGAATACTTGGGTAGGGTTGTATCAACTATTATAATATTCGGGTTTGTTATAAAGACATAGCCTAGTCCTTCTACACCGTTATCAGATGTATATATATTTAAATCAAAGGAGTATTTCTTGGATAACCTAGTTAGAAAAATTTTTATAATCTGCCTGATAGCAAAATTGTCGTCTATCAGGACGATGTTGTGATGCATAAAAATATCAAGTCTACATCATATAGTAGAACATTTTAGTGTAAAACAGAAGCACCTATGCTGATAAAGGGAAAATTCCCTTTGATTGAATGTGAAATGATATAATATTATACCCTATTTGCTATTAAAGGCTTTGTTGATAACAAGAAGGGGATGATCGGCTTCGACAGATGATGACCGTGATTTACCGCAAGCCGAAGTGCTTTATTCTGCCACTTCGTAAAAAACGGGAGAATATTCCGAGCAATCGGAAATTGACTTAAGCGTCAAAACCAAAATTCAAGGCTTTGTTGATAGAGTAGTAGCATTTTTTAATGTTGAACCTCAATTCAACTTTGCTGTTGCTTAATCTAGTCTCTGACTGATTAGCGACCTTCCTTTATTTTCTCTCACGGCGGAGGGTATTGGGAGAAACATAGTCGTGATGCAGGGTTTAAGTTTGATTTATGCTTAAATTCCGAAGCACTTATAAATCAAAGCAGTTTGGCTTTTGTTGATTTTGATCAAACTGTTTCAATTTAAATCAACTAAGCTTGTAGTATGTTGATCGCAGTATCGTTTGGACGCGGGTTCGATTCCCGCCATCTCCACGGCGATTCCGACTTTGTCGGAGGCGGCGTGGAGATCTAACTGAAGAACCCGCAGGGTTCGACATTCAAGGGTTGATGAGCTAGGAATTCTTCGACGAAGCGAACTTACCATGTCTTATTGGTGTAAGAAAAACACTGGTACAAAGTTTCTAAATATTTATAATAATCGCCTCTAAATCATTTTTCCATCATTTAGTTTATAAATTGCATTTAGTTCCACAGGATATACAACCATGATATAATGCAGTATAGGTCGACTTTGTAATGTGTGAGCCTGTACAGGAATCAGATAAATCTGTCGAATTTCAGTATCCGGAAGTTGTAACCACATCGGAATATCTGGATATGTCTCGAGAATTGTTTGCTTACTTAGCTTTAAACGGTCGGGCTGTAGATGAAAATCAATTGTACTCCTTAACAAAGAATTATCCATATTTGCAGCTAATGAAACCTCAATTACTAAGATCTTTAGTAGAAAAAATGGATTCGGGCACAGGGTTAGAAACTGAACTAGGGAACTTTTCTATGGATCAAGTTGAAGATGTGGACCTAGCAAATATGTTTGTTTATGCTATTGATCGTCTACCTCGAGAACTAATAGATTTTGATTGTGAAGTAGTATTTGATTGTAACTATTTTCCTCAGCGAAATGTTGTGAGACGAATTCCATCTAAAAGAAATAGGGGGTATTTTGTGGATGATCTAGAAGAAGGTGGAAAAAGAATTGTTTTCGAAATTAGGACAATGACAGATTTATATGAAAATGTTTCCTTGTTAGCAGCTTTCTCATCATTGAGACATCGTATTAGAGAAATTATAAATTTAGGAAATGAGGAGGATTCTAGTTTGAGGATAATGCATATAGGTAATAGCCTCAACGGGAGTAAAACTGGGAAAAGTGGAAATCTCGACCTTAGGGACTTTGCATATAAAGGTTTTACGATGAAAGGGGCTTTTGGAGTTGTACCAGCACTCGAAGATTACCTAACCTCTGGAACAAATTCCAGTATACATGCATCTGAATTAGTAGCAGCCGGACTTAGAGAATTATCTCCGGAAGATTTAGCAAGACAGCATATTATTTTCTTCGGAAACTCTTTCATGTATATAAACTCAATGGCTCATTCTTTATTAAATTACCCAGCTAATGATGGAACCGATGGAGAAGCAGATAATACATTAGCTGATTACCTAATAACTAATCTTGTAAATTCTTCAGACTTAGAATTGCGAGCAATCGAGAAGGTAAGACAATTAATTGAGCTTAATGATACTGACTATCACTCAGAGTACCTTAAACGTTTAGGCCTACGAAGTTTCTTAGTAGCTTGTCTTCAAGATCAAGGTTTAGTGGGAACAATTTTAGATAGACTTCCAAATATACCTTCCGATTTTAAACAACGAATAGAAACTTTTAATCAAACAATAAACAGCGCTGAATTTAGAGAATCAATAGGGTTAAAGACGCTGGTTCGTGCTGATGATTCTCCTACAAGTGAACCACTGTTCTACATTAACCCAGATCAAATAGAAGATAAAGTATTAAACGCTCTTGATAAGTATACGCGACAAGCTTTGATCGAAATAAGAGATCAAGGTCTAAGAATTTTCATGCTGCCATATGCCTTAGGTGAATTAACCGGTTTTATAATGAAATCCTTTGTTGAAAGTTGTCCACTAGCTGGGGTAGTAGAATTAGGGAAAATAGGTAGTTTAGTGAGTAAAGTGGAACGGGTGGTTGGAAGGACAGTAAGTGTACAATTGATTCATGATAAATCAAGTGAAGTAGAACATCATCGCACGCATGATTATAGGCAATGGACTATCAATGTACAGGCTCCCACCGTACTAACTCAGTCTGTAGATGATTTCTGTAATTGGTATGAAGTATTTCGTTCTTTCATAGATTCAGATGGAAGAGGAAGTTCACGAAATATGGGATGGCGAAACAGAGTAAGGCATTTGACTGTGGGTATGGAACATACTACTATTTCGAGAGTGGCCAATACATTCGGACTGCCGGTATTTTTTTCTGATTATATTTCAGACGTGGTAGTTGGACCGGAAAGAATTTCTCAAGGATTGGGTATCAGGGGAGTTATTAGTGGGCAAGAAGCGTTCTTGAACTGCCTAGAATCTATTCCAAGATTGGAGAGGGAGAGGAGAAAACCTAATATTGTGTATTATCCTATCCCTAGGACGTAGCCTATTGTTTTGTGTAAATCTTCAAAAATAGAGATGGATTGTGTTAATAAACTCGTATTTCCCAAGTAGCTTCATAGTCAGTTACTATTATTTTTCCATCTCTAGTAAAGGTATTATGTCCATCAGGTTCTAAGAAATCTTTTGTCGAATATCCAAAATCGGTAAGAACAGTTAAAAAACAGGCAGAGAACTATATATTTTCTTTCTAGAAACACCTCGGATCCATCCTCTCGAACTATAGTCGATGACTGTTGCATCCTACCTCTGCTAGTTGAATGCTGATATGGCCCTTCAGAATCATTAGCTCTTGCTCATCCACCTACACTGAAATGGAGGACTCTTTGGGTAAGACCTATTAGATCAAATTCATGCATCATCTCGAGAAGACTAATGGTGTTTGGTCCTATACGTAACGCACAAGTCTTTAACTGATGCTCTTCATATTGGGATACAAATTATGCGACTAAACCCTATATTATCACGTGCAGAACTAAGTAGTCTTGCAATTCTCAAGTTTGGCATTATAATTTCCTTCTTCTCGGGTTTATATTCTGTAAATTCTAAGGATATTTGATAATGTTCACTTAAGACTATCAATTAAATTTATTAGGTTTAGATCATTCATAAATAATAACGGAAATAGGAATATTCAAGACGCATTTAGTCACAATTCCCACCCCACAAACCCAATCGCTCAATACGGGCTGAGTTTTGAGCGTCAATAAACTCATTTTGATAATAATACGGTTTTGAGTATGTATATTCATATGCAAATCCGTCTTCAATCATTGTTTTATTTACATTTGTACCGTTTACAAGGAAAGCATACCTCAACAATCTTCCATACCTGTCTATGTCATCCTGTGTACTGTCGGATTTGAGAATTAGTTTTTGATTTTCAACCAATTTCGTTAAATGAAGAGTGGCTTCGACACCAAAACATTCTACATCTTTCCGTGGATCTTTGGTCTCTGGTGTGTCAATACCAATTAGTCTTACTGTGTATATGTCTACGGAATCAGTAACTTTTAGAGTGTCACCATCAACTATAGACGTTACAGTGTATAGAGTCGTATCTGTCCCCAAAACATCGTTCTTTAGGCCACTATTTATCCTGGAATCTGAAATTAATGCACCAAAGATCAGCAAAAAAATTGCCACAATTACATTAGTAAGTGATCTATTTGTTGAAATTCCCTTCATAAACTTAGTTACTTGTAAAAGTCAGATTGTTTTGTTTACCTAAAACGATTACAATCAAGCAGATTATTCTAACTAAAATGAATGAAGATATTCAAAATGAAATGCAGGTTAATGAGATTCGTGATAACACCAATGTTGAAATAGTTGCCGGAGATAGTGACAAATCGGTCGATAAAACATCGACAAAGAAAAGTTTAAATTACAAAAAGTTGTTTATTGTCTCGGCCGTCGTAATCATTATCTGGGCTTTGGTGGTTATTGTTTATTTAATATATTTCACAAAAGATGAAGGTCCAACTACTACTGATGATGCTGCTACTCCCGTTGCCACAATAACAGTAGCTCCAACTATTGCTTTTGACATATATTCTGATGACTATTTAGAATTTGAACATCCTGCGGATACAGAAGTCAAGTTGATGGGGGGAATAAATTATCACCCGTCAATTGAAGGTAAGACAATAAATGGAGTTCAGTATCTTTCAATTACCAAATCAAATGATGTGCAATTGGAATTTATATATTTACTTCAGGGTGGTGAGTTCCCTTTCGTTTCTTTAGACACAAAATCTCTAATATTAAGTAGTGATTCTTTCAATCCAGCCACATTAGAATACGGACTTGAAGAGACGCAATTAACTATGGCACCAAAAATAGAGAAAGTACAAAATTATCCATTATTCATAGTCGGGGTTGAAGAAATGAATAAAGTATACTTAATGAGTATGAATGAGGACGGAATATATCAGAGCGTAAATAATGGGGCCTGGGTTAATATGGAATTTATGGGTAAATTTGCTGAGGACACAGAATGGGGAAATTTTGTGGGACTTAAATGTGAAACCGATGCTACTGTTGACTTCGAGTATTGTAAACAGTTGGTAACAAGATTTTTCGATACCGTTGAAAAGAAATTTGTAGAAAATGAAAAATATGAAAAACCTAAGCTTGAAGCTATTCTAGAACTGAGGAATCAAACAACTGCTGAGTTATTAGACAAATATAGATTCTATATAGAAGATTATCCGCAGGGCACTTATGTAAACTCGTCATGGAATTCGCTTAGTGTTGTAGGTCAAAATGCTTCTTTGCAACTCAGTATGTTTGAACCAACTTATGATTTCGCTGATATAAGTTTTTCGGATCAAAGAGCAACACAACCAGCATTTGATATTGAGTCGACACAAGTATTTAGTAATTTAATTAGAGGAGATGAAAGAGTCATAAACGGAAACGTAGTTAAAAAATCTTTTTCATACAGAATGTATTATCCTGATCCTGATAAAACTGTCTGTTATAAAAATTTACCCCCAGACATGTTAGTAGAGAATTATGTAGGTTGTACTTCTGATAAACTAAAAATAAAAGGAGTAAGCACTCAAATTCAAGCATCATGCACATTTGATCCTGATTTATCAAATGCATCAGCAACTTGTGATGATTTGATAAAATCATTAAAAATCTCGAAGATAATGTAGGACAAACATGATATAGATAATCATACTAAGGAATGACAACACTTTTTGAGATAAATTTAACAACTTTGTTGATTTGTTAATATGATCTATCTACTCTTAATTTTGTAAATTTACTGATGAGCAGTACAGAGTACTTAAAGAAGTCGAAAACTAATCTTTTGTTATACCCATTAGATAAAGTATTAGTAGATAAATTACAACCTACAGTCCCAGGATTCCTACAAACATATCATTTGACTCTATTAACAATTATTTGGAGTTTTTTGGTAATAATAGTATCCTACGTCTTTGGCGATTCTAGGTTTGTGTATTTGCTCATTGCTATCTTAGTCATCCTTCAATATCTTACAGATCTTCTGGATGGAGCTGTGGGTAGAGCGAGAAATACCGGATTAGTACTTTGGGGTTTCTTCATGGATCATTTTCTTGACTATGTATTCTTATATTCTTTAGGAATCGGCTATTTTATTATCTTCCCCAAGTCGCTTGATTTATATGTCGCTGTGATTGTCATTCTGATATCTTTCATGTTTCAAGCAGTAATGATGAGGGCTATCACAATGAAGCAATTTAATATAAGTACCCAAGGCATCTCTGCTACAGAGATTAGATTACTTTTAGTGGTAATTAATATAGTATTTTTTACTACAGGTATGTATTTCGCACAATTTTTACTTATGATTGCGGTGGCTACATGTGCTGTCGGGATTTTTGCATATATCTTTGACTCTCATAAATTATTATGGGAACTTGATATGAAAAATAAAAAGAAAAAAGAAAATTAAATTTGGATTCAAATTAAGCTTTATAATATTAGCCCAGATTCGAACGATACCCTATAAGTATATTTCCAGCTATCACGAAATATTGACGCAAAAATCTCAAGGTGTTAATATCCAAATAACCCCATATTCCTATGATAGAGGTTAAATCGACGTATATTATTTATCATATTTTAAATAATGACAACAGAGGTCAATGATGTAAAAGTAAAATCCCATAAAGTTAAAGAAGATAAGTTTAAAGGCGATGCGGATAAATATTCCGGTGCAGTTTTTTTGATAATAATTGGAACAATTTTCCTTTTAAATACCACTGGAGCCCTATCGTGGTCTGTTTGGTTATTGTTATTGAGGTTCTGGCCAGTATTTATAATAATCGCCGGAATTCAAATAATTTTAGGAAAAACTAAATTCGGTGCTATTTCTGTTGGTGTGATTGCTTTAGTTATTTATACAGTAATTGCAATCTTCGCAATTATTTCAACAGGTTTAACTATAAAAGGGAACGATGTTGTCAGACCTGCTTGGAGAGAAAGAGTTAATAATGTATTGTTGAAAGATCCGGGTGATATGAAATCATCTGAAGATACTTTTGAGATTGTAGAGGATGATGTTGATGATATTGACTTGGATTTGAATGTTGGTTTGGGAAAATTTTCTTTAAAGGATAATGCTGACACAGAAGCGGTTGTCTTCAACTCAAAATATTTTGAAAATATGGGTGAACCTGATTATTCGTCGGAAATCGATGACCGTATATTGGAATTAAATTTCTCACAAAAGGATAATTTCGAAATCTGGGGTTTCAGAAATAGAGGTCCAGAGTATTCCCTACAATTACCTGATTTAATACCGGTAAAGATGCTTAATTTAAATCTGGGTGCGGGCGAAGGTGAGGTAAATTTGACTAACGTGGAACTTCAAGAGATGGATTTGGAAGTAGGTGCAGGCAAACTTAAAGTTGAACTTGGAAAAGAATCGTTGCCACAGAATCCTGCCAAAGTTGAGGTTGGTACAGGTGAATTGATAATTTACGTTCCTAGAGGTACCGAATACAAAGTCGAATACGAGGTTGGAGTAGGTGAGGCAAGAATTTTCGGAGAAGAGTTCTCTGGATTAGGCAAAGAGGGTGAAGTCTCTTCTGATGATTATGAAGATGCAGAAACTCGACTCGAACTTGTTGTAAATGTAGGTGTTGGCAAATTTGAAATCAAATATTATTAATTATTATATTTTAAATTACTCACATGAGGGATCAAACAAGATTAATTATTGGATCTTTTATCGTTTTACTAGGTGTAGGATTACTTTTCGATCAAACCGGTCTAGGTGGTTATTTGAACGTAGGGTGGTTTCTCAGTAACTTATGGCCACTATTTCTAGTCGTGTTAGGTATTTCGTTTTACACACAAGGAAATCGTACAGGTGGTATGATTTTTACAGGACTAGGTGCAATTTTTTTACTCTCTACATTGCTTAGTTGGAATGTCTGGACAATGATTTGGCCATTGTTCATTATCGGAGCAGGATTATTGGTTCTGTTTAGGGGAAATCTTTTTGGAGGAAACAAAGTTAAAGAGTCGGGTAGAAACGTAGATGCGAGTGCGGTTTTTTGGGGTAGTGAAAAGAAAATCTCAAGTGAGAATTTTGAGGGTGGAAATATAAACTGCTTATTCGGTGGAGTTGAATACGACTTAAGTAAAGCAAAGATTGACAAAAATGGCGCAGAGATGAGTATTAGTGTGATTTTTGGAGGGGTTGAATTAAGAGTTCCCGAAAATGTTGAGGTAATTAGTAATATCACTGCGATTTTGGGAGGAGTAGAGGATAAGACTGAAACTTCAGGTGAACCTGCAAGTAAACTAGTTCTTACAGGTACTGCAATGTTTGGAGGTGTGGAGATTCGGAACTGAAGCCGTCCCCGCTTATCTTCCCGTGGCTTGACCACGGGAACCCGTAAGGTGTCGTATGCGAATAATTGGTAAAATGGGACTCCACGGTTGAACCA